>Ga0074045_10000327_pt1 | contig 46578 bp, 45 predicted proteins | sample BogForMeECP23OM2_FD_94442 | JGI IMG/M metagenome (GOLD analysis project Ga0074045, IMG submission 94442) | Bog forest soil microbial communities from Calvert Island, British Columbia, Canada - Bog Forest MetaG ECP23OM2 | ecosystem: Environmental > Terrestrial > Soil > Wetlands ... | reverse complement strand
CGTGAGTCCCGTTTTCCAATAGCGCCACGAAGCGAATCTTGGGGAAAGCGCTGGAACCGCGACTCGCCCCCGGCCGCCCAAACGCCTTTTCGTTTTCGATGGTATCGGCGGTGTCCAACGTGCTGCCGTCCAGGCTGATCAATCGCCACTCCCGATACCACGCCCCTTTGGTCCGCTTCTCCGCGATGGGGGCCACCATCGCCTCATAAAGCTTCTGCAGCGGTTCGGGCCCCAAACGGCTGCGGGCCTGCGAGATGCCCGACTTGCCGGCCACCTTCACGGCGGCTGACGGATCCAGCAGCCACTGCACCCCCTCCAGCAGGCAGCGCAGCACCTCGCGATAGGAGGAACGCAGTTCAGCGCCAGCGCGATGACGTAATAAACAACCACGGGAGCGGGCAGATCGCGTTCGCGGACGCTGGCGCGTCCCGTCTGCTCCAAAACAGCGACTACCTTCTCCCGTGGGAAGAACTTCGCAACAACACCCAGGCTGATGTAGTCCGTGATGCGGCTGCCGGCAGGTAACGATGCGACGGTACGCGCCATTCCGGGGGCCCTCCCTCCCCAAAACAGAATAGCGTAGAAATGTTGTTAAGTGAACAGTATTCAGGCTAGGCATCTTCCGCGGGCGCGATTGGTCCCGCCCGAGGCGAGCAAAAAGGCGGGACCGCGTTCAGGTTGTCGGTGGCGGCGGACTTGATGATCTCCGGCGGGCATCCAGCAGATCGACGTAGGCGTCAGCCAGCAAATCGTCCGTCTTGATATTGAATTTGGCCAGCAACTCCAGAGCGATCCGACGGCCTTCCGCTTCGCTTTGTCCGGGTCGCAACACCACTTCCAGCTCCAGGAAGTCTCCCAATTCTTCGACCGTGTCAATGTGAACCCTGGTTTGACCTACCAGGGAGAGCTGCCGCATCTTCTTCACCGTGCCGGCTTGTCCCAGAGCCTTCGTCAGAATGCCCAACAGGATCTCTGCGTCAGGCGTGCGGGCAATCGAGTAGTGCGAGGGGCGCAGCCCGGCCAAGTTGGCTCTTTCGTACCGGATCAATTCGCCGTAGTCGCGCCCCATGATGCGCAGCTTCACACGCGCGCCGGGCGACCGAAAAAAAACATCCATCTGTTGAAGGATCTCGGGCCCACTTCCGCTCAAGGCGGCAGCCGTTGTTTCCGCCGCGGCCCGGTCTCTCAGGATCGCTTTAATTTCGATGTTCGAAGGCATGATCGCCCGTTGCCAGCATAGCGCAAGTGCCAGCGACGACCGCTGCGAGGGCGGGGAGCGACAGCTTGGCGCATTGCGGCGCGGTTTCCCACATGGACTTTACCGGTGACTCTATAGTGCAACGTGCATTCAGCCGATAACACCTCACAGAGTGACGTCCCGAGCCGCATGTGCGCTGTTATGCCTCGCCCTGCTATCAGCCTGCGGTTACGCACAGCGCTACAGTTTCAAGTACTACGACCGGGAGTCGGGGCTGCCCAACCAAGCCGTTCACGCCATGCTGCAGGACCGCACCGGGTTTCTGTGGATTGGGACGGCAAACGGCCTGTATCGCTACGATGGCCACCGTTACCGCGGGTTCAACGTGGCTGAGGGCCTGCCATGCGCCGAGGTTTGGGCCATTCACCAGACTCGGGATGGGACGCTTTGGGCGGCGACGCCACGCGGCTTGGCGCGGCTGCGCGGGGAGAGATTCGAGGCGGTGGATATCTCACCCGGAAGCGGAGCGAATGCAGTCAATTCGGACGCTCTCGGGCACCTGTACGTTGGCATCTCGCAGGGCCTACTGGAATTGGCCCTTCCGGCGGGCGGAGCCGGCAAGCCCACTTCCAGCTTATACCGCGCTGCAGAGTTGAAGTCTCAGACAGTCCGCAGTATTGCGATATCCGCCACGGGCTCTGTCTGGTACACCTGTGGCAGCGGCCTCTGCCGGCTGGAGAACGGGCGTGCAGTTCCAGCGACCGGGCGAGGCGTCTCGGAAGACCTGTGGTACGCAGTGCTGTTTGACCGTCAGGGCAACCTGTGGGCGCGCAGCCGCACCAGGCTAATCGAGCTGCCCAAAGAGGAACGCTGGTTTCTTCGCCGGGATGAGGGATTGCCGCCAGCATCCGCGGGGGCGCTCGATATCGGCCGGGACGGCCAACTTTGGGTCCCCACCATACGGGGGCTGGCACGCCGCACGGCAGCGGGCTGGGAACTCATCGGAAAACCGCGCGGCCTTCCGCTTAGTTCCGTCAAGTGCGCTCTCCAGGACCGCGAGGGCTCGCTTTGGATCGGGACCTGGGGCGGCGGTGTGGCGCGGTGGCTGGGCTATCCCTACTGGGACCAGTGGGCCGAGACAGAGGGACTCTCGTCCGAAACGATCTGGGGCATTCAGCGCGATGGACGGGGTGTGCTGTGGACCATCCACGATGCCGGAGTCAGCCGCTTTGACGAGACCACCAGCCGCTGGAGGGACCTGCGCATTCCCGGCCTGCCAACCGCAGTAACAGCGGGAATGGCTTGGGCGCCCGACGGGTCGATGTGGTTGGCACAGGCCGGCGGCATCGTTCACGTCGATTTACGGCGGGGGATGGCGGCCACCTACGGTCGGGAAGCGGGACTCGAGAATAGCTGGATTAGCACAATCGCCGTGGACCGTCAGAATCGTGTCTGGGCGGGCACGACCCATGGTTTGTACCTCGCTGTGAACCGAGGCGGATCCCGTCGCTTCGAACGCCAAGCGCTGCCTGCGGAGCGGGGGGCTGAGTATATCGAGACGTCTTTGGTTGACCGGAGGGGTCGGCTCTGGTTAGGAGGCTGGGGCGGCCTGCTCCGGCTGGAAGAAGGCAAATGGGCGCGGCTGACCCCGGCCGACGGGCTGCTCCATAGCCGGGTGGGCAAACTGGCCGAGGCGCAAGACGGTTCTCTTTGGATCTCCTACACCGAACCGGCCGGCGTGTCGCAGCTCGTTTACGATGGACAGCATCCACGCTGGCGTCACTTCCCAAGCAAAGACAGCGTGCTCGATCGGAGCATCTTGTTCATCGGATGCGATCGGCGCGGTTGGACGTGGTTTGGCACCGATCAAGGCGTGGAGGTCCTGAATGGCAGCCAATGGCGGCACCTGGACCACACAGACGGTTTGATTTGGGACGACACGGATGCGAACGCCTTTTGGGCCGACGCCGATGGCAGCGTTTGGATCGGCACCAGCCGGGGCATCTCCCATTTGCGGATTCCGGCCGCCGGGCTGCCGCCGCGCCCCACGGGCGCTCCGGTGCTAATAACCTCCGCAGCCCTCGGGGGGGCGAGCGTCGGTCTGGGTGAGAGAGTCTCTGTACCATGGTCCCGGCGATCCCTTGAGATTGGCTTTGCCGCGTTGACATTCGTCAACGAGGATACCGTGCGCTTCCGCCATCGCATAGACGGTCTCGAAGAGCGCTGGACCGAAACCCAGTCGCGCGACGCGCATTTCCCCAGTCTCCCGGCCGGAAGTTACACCTTCGAGGTCGAGAGCAACGCCGGGCAAGGTGCATGGGTCAGAGAGCCGGCGCGCTTCGCCTTTACCATCCGTCCCGCCTGGTGGCGTAGCTGGTGGTGCGAACTGGGGGCCACGGCCGCGCTCGCGATGCTGGCCCGCCTGCTCTGGTACTGGCGCGTGCACGCCATGCTCCGGCGACAGAGGGACCTGGAACTCGCGGTGGCGGATCGTACGCAGAGTCTAAACTTCGAAAAGGCCCGCGCTGAAAGCGAGCGCGACACCGTGGAGCAGCAGAAGATCGAGATCGAACACCTGCTGCGCGAGATCCGTCTGGCGGTACGTCTCAAAGATCAGTTTCTGTGCAACATCAGCCACGAAATCCGCACGCCGATGAACGGCATCATCGGCATGACTGAACTGGCGCTGGACACACCGCTCTCGGCCGAACAGCGGGAGTACCTGCTGACGGTGAGGAGTTCATCGGCATCTCTGCTCGGGATACTGAACGAGGTTCTCGATTTGTCCGCGATCGAGGCCGGCAAGACCGAATTGGAAACGGCCGTCTTCGACCTGCCCGAACTAGTGAGCGCGGCCATGCGGAACGTCGAGTTCGAGGCTCGCCGCAAGAATCTCCAAGCGCAGTCGTACCTCGGCTCCGGGGTGCCGCACCTTCTCGCGGGGGACCCGGTCCACTTGCGCCGGGTGCTCATCAACCTGCTCAATAACGCCGTGAAGTTCACCGAGCAGGGCCACGTCTCGCTGCGGGTGGAATTGCTAGACCCTGGAGACAGCGTTGTGCTGCATTTCCAGGTGGCAGACACAGGCATCGGTATCGCCGCGGAGAACCAAGCGTTGATCTTCGAGCCTTTCTCTCAGGTCGATGGGTCGCACTCGCGCCGGTATGGCGGCCCTGGCCTCGGACTCACCGTCTGCGCCCGATTTGTCGGCCTGATGCACGGACGCATCTGGGTGGAGAGCGAGCCCGGAAAAGGAAGCTGTTTTCACTTCACCGCCCCGTTCCAGATCGCACCTCCGGCGGCCGAGCCGGAAATCGGCGATGGTATTCAGGCCTGGGGCATGGCGGCTCTGTCAACCGCCGTCGAGGCGGAACCGAACACCGCCGCCGCGGCTGCGGCCAGTCCAGACGCAGGGAATCCTCCGCAGGGCTCCGCTCCGCTTTGCATTCTGCTGGCCGAGGACAACCCGGTGAACCAGAAGCTCGCCTTGCGGCTGCTGAACAAGCGCGGATACGCGGTGGTGACCGCAGACAACGGAATCCAAGCGCTGGCGGCTCTGGAGCGACAGCACATCGATATTGTCCTGATGGACATACAGATGCCGGAGATGGGCGGATTCGAGGCCACGGCGAAAATCCGCGCGCGGGAGCAACGGAGTGGTGGCCGCATTCCCATTATCGCCTTTACCGCTCATGCATTGGAGGGCGATCGCGAGCGGTGCCTGGAGATCGGCATGGATGACTACATCACCAAGCCAATCCAGCCGGCCTTGTTGTTCGCCGCCATTGAACGGCAGCAGAGGCGTGCCTGCCAACCGCCCTCCATCGGCGAAAGCGAGGTGTCCAATGCCGGTTGACCGCTAGTATTCAAGGCCAGGTCCCCCCCCTGATCGCCCTTATGATGCTGTGCCTTCGCGGTGGACCACTCCGTCGTGGTGCGGGCGGTCCGATTCGGAGCCGCAAGAGAAAGGAGCTGCCGCGAATGCGCCTGCCAGCCACATGGGGAGTCTACAGCGTGCCTCGCTCGTGCACACAAGCGACTTGCTGGTGTCGTGCAAGCGGTATCTTCCGCGAATCACCTCTTGCACGCTGAACCCGGCGATCCTGCTGGCGCAAGGGAGGCTGGCTTCACCCTGGGCATACTTCAGTTCAACCGACTCCGCGGATCGTCGTTCCGGCGACAATGCCTTTACGCGCAAGTTATTGCTAAAACAGGCGATGGCGACTTTCGGCATGGTCAAGATTCCCGAACCGTGCTCGGCGCCTGTCAGCAGGCGACTTGGGATAACACCGAGTGCGGCAGTCATGGAAGTTGTCCAGAAACATGCCAGGTGTTACAGGCCAAAGGACGGATGCGTCAAGTATGCTTGGCGACGTACAGCAGCAGTCCGAAGACTGCCACTGGTATCAACGCCATGGCGGTATAGAAAAGAACCTGCCGCAGCCATGGCCGGCGCCGCTTTTTCCATTCCAGTAGTTCCGGACGCTCGGCCGCGCCCACTTGGTCCAGGTGCGCCAGGTCCCAGGCCATTTCACGAGCCTTCGGGTAGCGGCTCTTCGGGTCGCGCTCCAGCGCGCGGTAGACGACCTCCTGCAGTTCGGGCGAGATTTCCGGATTCAACTCGCGCGGCGGAACTGGGTAGTTCAGTAGGCGGTCGTTCATGATGGCGAAGGGATTGTTGCCGGTGAACGGGGTCTTACCTGTGAGCATCTCGTACAGCATTGCGCCCAGCGAGTAGATATCGCTCCGGCCGTCGCCACGCCTGCCCTTCACCTGTTCCGGGGAAATGTAGTCGGGCGTGCCCATCACCTGAGAGAGTTTAGCGAAGGTCAGGCGGCGCGACCCCTCCTTGCCCGCGATGCCGAAATCGATGAGCTTGATGCGGTCGGCATCGTCCACCATGATGTTTTCCGGCTTCAAATCGCGATGCACGACTCCCTGCGAGTGGATGTAATCGAGCGCTTCGGCGATCGCGATTGTAATGCGCAGAGCGCGCTCGACCGGCAGTTTCCCTTGCGCGCCGAGGATCTGCCGCAGCAAGCGCCCAGGCACCCACTCCATCACCATGTAGAGCGAGCTGCGGTCCGGATCGTCGAAGACCTTCATCACGCCGGGGTGATCCAGAGCCACGCCGATGGCCTGCTCGCGTAAGAAACGGTCGTACAGAACCGGATCGGCCTCCATTTCGGGATGCGGCACCTTGATGGCGACGTCGCGCCCATCGCGCAGATCAACCCCGCGGAAGATCGAGGCCATGCCGCTGCGGGCAGTCACGCTGTCGATACGGTAGTGGTCGAGCTGCTCGCCCGCGCGTAGGGAACTCATGCGAGTTTTGGATGGGTGACGGTCAGGCCAATTTGTAAGGGCGCCCGCGATACATTCCGATGCGCTCCACCTGGCGGACGCGAATGAGCTGCACGCTCACATTATCACCGCCATCCAGCTCGTTTGCAAGGTCGATCAGTTCCTTGGCGACATCCGGAAGAGCCGCGCGACGACTCACCGTCTGGGCGATTGCGGCGGCACTCACCGGCCCATGCAGGCCGTCGGAACACAGTAGCAGCACGTCGCCGGGAATGATCTGGTAGTCGCGCGTTTCCACCGCGACTATCATGGCCGGGCCGAGCGAGCGGCTCAATACGTGGCGGGTCACGGCGCTGGAGGCCTCGCCGGCAGTGATCAGTCCCAAGCGCATGTGTTCGTTCACCACCGTGTGATCGCGCGTGAGCGCCTCGGCGTGGCCGTGGCGGATGCGGTAGCAGCGCGAATCTCCGACGTGACTGACGACTACGCGGTCATAGCGGAGGGCACAGGCAACCAGCGTGGTCGCCATGTTGGATCCGCCCGGACCACTCGCCATGCCACTTTCAAAGACCCTTGTGTTCGCCTGCTGCACCAGCCGCGGCAGCAGAGAGGAATGCGGAACTCCGGCCGCCAAGCGCCGGAAATCCTGGAGCAGCGTCTCCACGGCCAGTCGGGACGCCACTTCTCCATCGTCGCCGCCGCCCACGCCATCGGCCAATGCAAATAGAAACCCCAGTGTGCGGGCCTCGGCTTCCGCCTCCGGGGCGAAGCAGCCCAAATAGTCCTCGTTGTGGTCGCGGACCCGTCCACAATCGGAGGCTTGCGCGAATTCGATTTCCAACATAAAAACAGATCCGGGCGGATTTGTTTTCGTCCGCCCGGACCGTCACTCTCCTGTCGATAACGTGGATCAGGCTTCCGCTCGGCTCGTCACCAGTGTAGTGCGGCCGGCCTTCTTGCCGGCGCGCATGAAGTAGATGCCGCCATAGATGGCCCAGACGGCGGCGATCCCCAGCGCCAGCAGTGGCTCCATCTTGGTGCCGTACCCCATAAAGGGCCCGACCAGATAGAAAGCCATGCACGCCAAATTGGCCACGACGCCGAAAACCGGAATCGCGAGATGGCGAACGAAGCTGAACTTCGGGTGCTTGTGATAGGCCACGAAGCAGATTACGCAACTCAACCCATACAGCAGGAATGTGCCGAAGTTGGATGCCAGCGTCACCGTCAGCAGCGAGTTCGGCAGCGCCGCCATCGCGTCGTGTGTGGTGTACCCGAAGCTCGACCAGACGCCCTGCGGCAGCGCCTTGATCGTTGCATCGGTCGGTGCCGAGGCGTCGCCGAATATCATCGCCACCGCGATGCAGCCGACGACGGCCGAAATCCCGGCCAGCGTCCAGATGGCGCGGTGAGGGGTCAGGTTATTGGAATGCAACATGCCGAAATGTTCCGGCACTTCCTTGTCCTTACCCATGGCGTAGGTGACGCGGGCGCCGGTATTCATACACGAGAGTGTCGTGCCGATCAGCGCCAGGAACACGGTGAAGGCTTCCACCAGCATGAAGACCCGGCCTCCGCCCGCGCCGAAGGTGGCGTTGCCGATGACGATCATCATGTCGCCGATCGGCGCCGCCGAACCGGTTGCGTTCTGCATGGTGTAGCCCGAATTGAGAAAGTAATTCGCCGCGAAGTACTCGAACAGGTAACAGCACATACCCTGCACCAGCAGCGAAACGATCACCGCGATCGGTACGTCGCGCTTGGCGTTTTTCGCCTCGCCGCCCATCGATGTCACCGATTCGAATCCGACCAGGATCAGGATCGCCACCGTCGCCTGGATGAAGGCCCAACCGACGTTGTGAACGCCCACCACCGAGCCCGCGCTGGCATGCGAAATGAAGTTGCCCTTGTCGTCCGCCGCGGGATAAGCGACCAGGAACGGAACCGGTTTGCCGGCCGCGTCCAGCTTCGGCTTCGGCACGCCCGCCGCGTCGCGCACGACGTTATCCGTCGCCACGCCGTTCACCATGGCCTTCTCAGTGGCGAATTCGTAAGTGTACGCGTCGCCTGAGTTGGAGTCGAACTGCCAGCCGGGTGTGCCGGCTGGATGGCTGGAACGATAACCGAGCGCCATCACCGCGAATACGACCAACGCCGAAATCTGAATCACGTTGATCGCGATGTTAACCGCCGTCGCACCCACGATACCGCGGTGGGCGATGTACGCCACACCGAAGGAGAACGCCACCGCGACCGCCATCATGAACAGCATGCCGGGATTGGACGCGTTCATGAAGTTAGGCCACAGCGTGCCCACCAGGTAGCCGCACAGGATGCCCATCACGCCGACCATCACGCCAGGATAGATCCAGTAATACAGGTGCGACGCCCAGCCGACGACGAACTTAGCCAGCCGCGCGAAACGCCACACCGCGTCATGGTTCAGAAACGATTGTTCCGCGAAGTAATACGAACTGCCGGTTCCGGGATACAGTTTCGCCATTTCCGCATAACAAATCGCGGTCGCCAGGCACAACAGCAGAGCGACCACGATACCGATCCACATTGCAGGCGAAGTGGCACCGGTTGCTCCTTGGATAGCGAAGGTGAGCCAGAGAAACGCTCCCGGCGCGATCAGCGCCATGGCGTTGAATGTCAGGCCCGTCAGGCCCAACGTCGGTTGCATTTTGACTTCAGAGTTGTCTGCCATTCGGTTGCTCCTCTCAGGTGTCTGACACTGCTACTTCTTGGGCCCAAAATAGGCGATCATGCCCAGCAGGACGGTGGGCTGGTTCTTGGACAAGCCACCGTTGCTGTTCTCGAAGAACGGCTGGCTCGACCAGTCGTCGCGAAACTCCAGCCGGCTGGTTAGCCAGTCGGAAAGCTTATACTCGCCGGTGAGTGTGAATTCCTTCACAGCCTGCGCCACGCCGGTCGAAAAGCCGTTCACATCGTCGAAAATCTCGATGCGTCCGGCGAGGGCGGCCTTCTTACCGACTGCACGCCGCGCGGCAAAGGCGATACCATCCCATTCCGCGCTACCTGGCCCAATGTTCTTGTTCCTGCCGTAGTCGACGTTCACGTAGAGGCTCAGGTTGTCGTTCGGGTTCACCTGCAACACCGAATCCAACAAGTTGCGCCAGCCGGGGCTGGCCTGATCGCGCTCAGGGCCGCCGTACCAAACTTCGGTCCAGGTCACTTTCTTCCACGCGTATGCGCCGTTCAAACCGATCAATTTGCCTTGGTCGCTCGCGTAGACGTTATTCCAGCCGTTCACCAGTTGCACTCCGCCGGTGAAGTGGGAACCTACTGGGAAGGAGACGCGGAGGCCGGTGTGCTCATACGGAATCGCCCACGCGAACAGCAGCGAGCGCGAGTAGTTCCAGTTTCCATTGACGTCGATCACTTCGGCGCCGGCCGAGGTGACGAACTCGCCCACGTCGATTTCGACGCCCTTCCACGACTTCGGCTTGAAGTCTACGTACGCCTGCTCGATATACTTCAGGCCTTTGGGGGCCGCGTCGCCGGTGTGGATCACGTCGAAGATTTCGCCGAATCCCAAATCGACGTGAAAGCCCACCGGGCCGGGCGCGCGGTCAATCGTGATCTTTCCCATGTTGAAATGGACGGTGTCGGCGCGCAGGTCGAAATTGCGCAGCCCGTTCCAGCCCGAAGACGGGTCGTTGAAGTTACCGTCCACGTAGCCGTCCAACAGAAAAGAGAAATCCATGCCCATCTGGTGGTAAGCGGAGGGCGGCGCTGGTGCGGCCGGGGCCGCGGCAGGCGCGGCTTGGGCGGCTGGTGCCGGTGTGGTCGCTGTCTGAGCGTCTGGCGGCGTTGTCGCTGGTGGTGCGTCTGGCGTGGGGGTCTGCGCGACGGCAGTTCCAACCATCAGGCACGTCGCGACGAATATGGTTGCTCCGGTGTATCGCATCGTGATCCTTTCAGTTTTTTAGTATGGACCCAGCGGTCGGAGCTGGAGTGGGCCAAGCCGGCAAATACGGGGCAGGCTTGTATTTTGGTGAATATATAATTTTTACGACTTTTTGATGCCAGATGGAAATAGATAATTTCTATCGCCGGGATCGTAAAAATTACACACCGTTTACATGTTGCCTGCCATCGTTAATCGGTTATGCTGTAACCAGTTAGGTTCTATGCGGCTTGCCGGTTTACTGTTGCTCGTAGCAGGATGGGCCATTGTGTTGGCCGCATTCCTCATGCTGGGCGCCATAACGGCCCGGGCGGCTTTCGTTGCCGCGGGTGTAGCGATTGAAATGCTAGGCCTCGGTTTGTTGGCGAGGTCTCACGTTTCCGTCCGGGAGGCCAAGCGATGACTCCGTTGGCACTGGCCCCCTCGGAAGCTGGCACGGTGCTGGTGCTGGCTTGCCTTCTGGTGACGCCTTTGGCGATTGCCGGCATCGCTCTCATCAACACCGGACTTGGCCGTTCGCGCAGCGCGTCTCATGCCATGCTAGCTTCGCTATGCGCCGTGTCGGTCGCGGCGGTGGCCTATTTTGTCTGCGGCTTTGCCGTCCAGGGTTTCGCCGGCGGGCCAGCGCATACAATCGCCGCAGCGGGCAAACAATGGAATTGGATCGCCGCTCAGCCGCTGTTTCTGCGCGGGCTACCGCTTGACGGTTCGCCCGCGTGCCTGATCGTCTGGCTGGAGCTGTTGAGCGTCGGATTGGCGGCGGTGATTCCCCTCGGCGCCGGCCTGGACCGCTGGCGGTTGGGCGCCATGTCGGCTTCCACGGCCTTGCTCGCCGGATTGGTTTATCCGCTATTCGCTCACTGGGTCTGGGGAGGTGGATGGTTGGCCCAGATCGGCTTCGTCGATGCCTCTGGCAGCGCGCCGGTGCAAGCCGTGGGCGGCCTCACCGCGCTGGCAATCGCCTGGATCCTTGGACCGCGGCGCGGCAAGTACGCGAGCGATGGCGGTCTGCCGGCAGCGATTCCCGGGCACAATGCCGTGCTGGTTCTGTTCGCCTGTTTTCTGGTGTGGACGGGATGGCTGGGTTTGAATGGCGCGGGCGCCATGCTTTTTGGCGGTGCGCCGTTGGGTTCGCTGGTGCGGGTGGGGCTGAACACGACTCTGTCCGCGGCGATGGCCGGCCTAGCCGCAGCCGCAATTACGCGCGTTCGTTTCGGCAGGCCGGATGCTTCGTTGTGCGCCAACGGCTGGATCGGCGGGCTGGCGGCATCGAGTGCGGGCTGCCTGTTTTTCGCTCCCGCGGCCGCAGCGCTGGTAGGCCTGATGGCCGGCGCGTTGGTCGTCTTCACGGTCGAGTGGCTGGATGTCTACGGCGAAATCGACGACCCCACTGGGTCGGTTTCCGTTCACGCCATCGGCGGCATCTGGGGCGTGCTGGCGCTCGGCTTTTTCGCGCGCTCGGGCGCACCCGTGCAGCCGCTGGCGCAAATCGCCGGCGTCGCGACGCTGCTTGGTTTCGTGCTGCCGCTGACCTACGGTCTCAACTGGGTCCTGGGCCGCTTCACTCCGCAACGTGTGGCTCCGGAGGCCGAGCGCTTGGGGTTGGATCTGCACGAGCTCGGTGCCGGTGCGTATCCCGAATTCGTCATTCACCGGGAGGACTTCCTGCAACGCTAGTCCCCCAGAATCGAAGGGCTTTTCGATATGCCGATGCACACCCGCCTTGATCGTGCTCATCGGGCTGCGCCCGTAATCCTCGGCCTGTTTGCGCTCGGCGTCGTAGGCGTGCTCTTCTTATGGGACGCCTTCCCAAAACACTTTCCGGCCAGATCTCACAGTTTCCTCGGCGCATTTCCACTGACGATGATTGCATTTGCCTACCTGCTCTATCAAAGCGCGCGCCGGCCCGCTCTTCGGGAATGGGTGAAGGCCATCATGCTGGCGGCCGCGTTTTTCTTCTGGGCTGCCAATCAACTCTGGCCGGAGTTGCACCAGGCGGTCCCCTTCAATGACATTGCGATCGGCCTCTTCGTTCTTGACGTGTTTCTGGTGATCATTGGCTGGCCGGCGGCCTCAGCGGACGAATCTTTCGGTGAGACGCAATCCGGCGAGGAATAGAGGCTACAGAGTCCTCCGAACCACCGCGAGTCTGTTGCGTTGCTGCGCCCTCTTGTACACTTTAAGCTCGGGAGCGACCTTGACTACTCACATCGGAATGCTTCTCTTCCCCCGGCTCACGCAGCTCGATCTGACCGGGCCCTATGAAGTCTTCGCGCAATTGCCGGACACGCGCGTGCACCTCATCGCGCACAAGATGGAGACAGTGGCGAGCGCTTATGGCATGGCGTTCGTGCCCGATACCAGTTTCGACGATTGCCCGCCGCTCGACGTGCTCTTCGTTCCGGGAGGTCCCGGCATTACCGGTGCCATCGAAAGCGCGCCGACGCTGGACTTTCTCCGCCGGAGTGCGGCCGCAGCGAGGTATGTGACGTCCGTTTGCACCGGCGCGCTGGTGCTCGGCGCAGCCGGCCTATTGACAGGCTATCGGGCCACCACGCATTGGCTCAGCCTGGATCTTCTGCCCATCGTTGGCGCGATTCCGGTGCCGGAACGGATCGTGATCGACGGGAATCGCATCACCGGCGCCGGAGTCACGGCTGGAATCGATTTCGGACTGGTGGTGGCCGCGCAACTGTTCGGCGAGGACGCCGCGCGCTCAATCCAGCTTATGATGGAATACGATCCCGCGCCGCCGTTCCATTCCGGATCTCCGCGCACCGCATCCGCCGCGCTGGTGGCGCGCATTACCGAGCGCATGCGGGAAGTGCAGGAAGATCGCAAGCGGTTGCTCGCCGCCGCCTTCGCGCGGCAACCATAGAGGGCGAAGTCTTATGCGGGATGCGAGATCTGCGAAATGCGCACCTGCTGCTGGAATTCGGCGAGCATGGATTCCTCGAGGCGCACCTCGGTGGGCCGCTGGACGAGGGTCGACATGGCGTCGATCTTGTCCTGCAGCTTCATCAGCGCGTAAAACAGGTTTTCCGGCCGCGGCGGGCAGCCGGTGACGTAGACGTCCACGGGGACGATCTTATCCACGCCTTGCAGCACGGCGTACGTGTTGAACGGGCCGCCCACGCTGGAGCACGCGCCCATCGAGATGCACCACTTCGGGTCGGGCATCTGGTCCCAGATGCGCTTCAACACCGGCGCCATCTTCAGCGACACGGTGCCGGCCACGATCATCAGGTCGGATTGGCGCGGGCTGGGACGGAAGACCTCTGCGCCAAAACGCGCGATATCGAAGCGCGAAGTGGACGACGCGATCATCTCGATCGCGCAGCAGGCCAAGCCGAAGGTGAGCGGCCACAGCGAGGATTGGCGGGCCCAGTTGAACACGTAGTCGACGGATGTGGTGATGATGTTGCGCTCGAACTGGTTATGTAAGAAAGCGGACACCGCCCGTGGCTCCTCGGTTCAAATCGCCTGTGCTTAATCCGGATTGTAGCATCAGTTGGAGGCGATGGCCCCGAGCTTGCGCAGTTCCAGCACCAGGTCGCCGGCCGGGTCCACGTGAAACGCCGGAGCGAACCGCGCGCCCCACAGAAACTCGCCGTGCCGGTACGAATAACGCGAAATCACGGTCTGGCTGAAGGTATCGTCGTAAGCCTTGATCAGAATGATGATTTCGGCCTGGAGGTCCGCGAGTTCCGCCGCGGTCTTGCCGTGGAGCGGGCTGTGCTCGTCGATGGGATGGACCACGGTCCAGGTGAGCGCCAGGAACAGGACGCCCGATCGTTCCAGCGTCAACTGGTGGTAGCGCCGCACGGGCTCGCCATCCTGCTGTTCCACCGTCATCAGCAGAACCTGCGCGTGCGCCTCGACCAGCGAATTCGAGCGGCGATTGACCACGCGAAATTGCAGGCTGGTGCCGTCCTGGTAAGGCGCGATCAATGCGTGGTCGCTGAAACCCAAGCGGGCCGAGGGACGCGAGATACGGCCGAAAAGAAGGCCGGTGGCCACCGCGAAACCGAGCACGCCTACCAGCCCTTCGAACGCGGCAATGAAATTGGCCGGAACGGTTTTCGGCCAGATATTGCCATAGCCGACCGTGGTGAGCGTGTGCGAGCTAAAGAAGAACGTATTCAGAAAGCGGCCCATGGTGTTGGTCGCGTCGGCGCCTTGCAGCTGATTCGGACCTAGCGCGAAATAGGACAGCGCGAACGCCGTGTTCGCAGCCACGTAGCCGAGGAAAAGCGTCAGCAAAAACGCCGGCCAGCCCATGCCGATCAGATGCAGGTAGGGATGAAAGTCGCGCCAGGTGCGGCCGCGCCGCTGCACGTTCAGGCTGCCGTCGCGATTGATGACGCGCCGGTAGGGCGCGCCGAACTGCTGTGTCAGTCCGGGGTCAAAGCTGGGTTTGTGCATAGAGATCAGATTACGCGAAAACGGCAAACGGTTCGCGGCGGACGGATGTCGCAAGCCGCGAAAGGTTCTATAATCCGTAGTTCGGAAGGTGGACTTCATGAAGGTTTTCGTTGCCGCGCGGCTTGTGGTGCTGTCGTCAATGGGGCTATTCGCTCAGTCAAAGGGGCCGGCAAGTGCGGATTCCGCCATTCCGAAGCTAATCCTGAAGCCAGCAACGGTCTCTGGCAGCGTCTTCGCGATCACGAAAGGGGGAGATGTCAAACCAGCGCGAATGGCCGAGGTCTATTTGTTCTACTCTCGCCCCGCCGGAAAGTCCGTCTCCCTGCCGGCGCCCCCTTCCCCGTCAATGGCGGAACAGCATCCGGCCGCGACGTTTGCCGCGGATGTGTTCGAGAGTGAGGTAGTCAAAGGAGAGGAAAAGGCCAGGATTTGGCAACAGGACAAGCCTTATTTGGAGGAATCCACTCAATGCAACTCCATGCTGGTAAGAGCGTACAAGTCTGCCATAGTTGAGACGATCCGTTGGGGGCAGGAACATCAAACCCAGATTGTATTTGGCGATGCCGACGAGGACGGCAAGTTTGAGATCACCATTCCGCCGCCTGATATCCAGGGCGCCTCGTTTGAGGCTGGCGTTCCTCACGACAAGGTGTTCGCCCCTGGCGTTTACCTTGTCGCCGTGTATGGGTCCGCCGGATACAACAACGCCTTTTGGGAGACCCAGGTGACAGTGGGGCCTGGAGACGCTGTGAAGATCAAGATGCCCGCCCCAACGAAGGTGTGCCCGAAGATGGAAAGCCAGTAGGGTAATGCGTGAGGTGGCAATTGCTCGTCGCCGGGGCGACCGGGCTCTCCGAAGGTGAGTCCGTCGGGTTGCACGGCCGGCGCGACAGTGAAATGTCTTCGACGATATTAGAGAAGTGTCTTCTGAGGTAACCTTTATGAACTCCAACACACTCAAGGCCGCAGTTGAAGGATTGGAAGCCGCCAAGCAGCTTAGGTGGCAGCACGATCCGGGACTGAATCGCTGCCAGGAGTCAAAACGACTGGTTTTGGATCGCTTCCAGCGCGTGTTTTCGCCGCAGAATATCGCCTCTCTGACCGAGCAAGACTTTACGGACTTCCTCTCCTTCAAACACAACCGTCACTGGCGGAGCCTTAATATGTACGGCCACGACAAGGCAATGTGCGAGGACATGACTCTGCTTCGCCACGCCCTAGCGATTTTGGTTGCCGACGGGGAGGGACCCATCGAGAAGCGCCTCAACCAGATTCTCCCGCACGGGAAGCCCATGGTTCCGTATCTCGGGAGAGCCGTGCTGACACCAATCCTTCAAGTAGCCAGCCCGGACATGTATGGTGTCCTGAACAGAACGTCGGAAGATGGCCTGAAGAAACTCAGCGCGTGGCCCTCCTTCGATAAAAAGGACGGCTTCGGGGAGCGATATGTAAAGGTGAACGAGGTTCTGCTCTCACTGGCGGCGGCGCTGAAAACAGACCTCTGGACTTTGGACGTGCTTTGGTGGGATCTCCCGGATGCCACAGAGCAAGGCGACAGGCCAGAGACGGAGAGCGCGGACCAGCCGGACGAAGGCGATATGGAGTTCTCTTTCGAGCATTGCCTGAGGGACTTCTTGGCGGAGAATTGGGGTAAGACAGCGCTCGGGAAAGAATGGGTGCTCTACGAGGAGGACCAGGAAGTGCTGGGTGTGGAATACAACGCGGGCTACGCCGGAAGGATAGACCTGCTAGCCCGTAACAGCGAAAAGAATAAATGGCTGGTGGTTGAACTGAAGGGGGGGGAGATCGAGCGACAAAACCGTCGCTCAGATTCTGCGATACATGGGCTGGGTAGAGGAGAATCTCGCAAAAGGGGAGGGCGTAGTCGAAGGCATTATCATCGCGGCTTCGGAGGATAAGCGGGTTCGATTAGCCCTTAGAAACACCAAGAACATCAGTGTGTTGCGATACCAAGTGGATCTCCAACTACACGACATGCCGTGACCCGCGCCACGGCAAAGGGGCGACTGGGCGGGCCCGGCGGCGGCACTCGCGACGCCGCACGCCAACGCGATACCATAAACCGCATGACCGGCCCGACGCGCCAGCGCTTGATCACATTGCGGAACGGATTGCTTCGCCTGCACAAGGTACTCATGGAATCCGAGCGCGCGGCCTATGAGCGCGACGTGGCACAGATCGCTTCCAGCGGCCAGTATCTCAACCTGGTGATGAACGACCCGCGGTTCAGCTGGCTGCGCGAGCTGTCGCAGTTCGTTGTGATGGTGGATGAGATGCTCGCGCAGAAGGAACCGGTGGCCGAGGAAGATGCCGGGGGGCTGATTGTGATGGCGCGCACGCTGGTGGCACCGGACGAAAACGGTGAGCGGTTTGCGCGCAGCTATTGGCAGGCGATGCAGCGCGATCCGGCCAACGTGCTCGCCCATGGCGACATGATGAAGGTGTTCGCCGAGCTGGCATGAAGCGGGGCAGGCGCCTCCGCCTGTCAACTCCGAAAGTTCTAACGCTGGCGCGCGAAAGCGCCTTCCGTACGCGTCCGGCGTGTCACATCACCATCAGCACCAGCCGAGAGGGATGCTGACGGTCGTGATAGACGGTTTGATTAGCCTTCACCAGTCGGGTTTCGCCAGCGATGGGGGCGCCAGTGTTGGGATTGCGGTCGAAGCGGGGGAAGTTGCTGCTGGAAATCTCCACCCGGAGGCGATGGCCTTTGAGGAACGTGTTGCTGGCGATGCCGGCGTCGAGCGTGATTTGGTACGTGGTGCCAGGGTGTACCGGCTCGGGGCGCTCCAGCGAGTTGCGGTAGCGCATGCGCAGAATGCCATCGGTCAGGATGCGCGCGTAGCCATCGGGAAACACGTCCACCAGTTTGGCGGTGAAATCCGTGTCGCGCTGATTCGTGGAAACATAGAGCACGGCTTTCACAGGCCCCACTGCTTCGAGATCCTGTTCGAGGGGACGTGTGGTGAAGACCAGCACGTCCCGGCGCTGCTCGACCGGGCGCTGGTCCATCGGACCCCAGGGGAAAACGCGCGGATTGCAGCAAACCGCGCCACCGCGCGTGGGCACGGGGTCGAGCGGGTCGAAGGTGAAGCGATCGGCGGCGGCGCGCCTGGGCGGCGCCTCCTGCAGCGCGCCATCGCCCGCCGCCGTGTTGGCGCGGCCCTGGCTGATCAGATAGAAACTGCGGGCTCGTGCGCGCTCGGGTGGCCACTCGCGCTCGTCCAACCACTTATTCGAGCCCATGACGAAGATGCGCAAGGCTGCGGAGGAAACGATGAGCGTGTCCTTGCCGTTCAGCCAGTGGTCGAACCAGTCAATCGTCAGGCTGCGCACCGGAACGGCGGAGTCAGGGCCGAAGTCCGCATCGGCGAACTTGTACGACATATTGTGAGGCCACGGACCAATCAGAACGTGGTTCAGACCGGACTGCTTGTGCAGCGCCGCGAAAGCTTCCAGATCGCTCTCCGCGAAATTGTCGTACAGGCCGCCTACAGCGAACACTGGAACGTGCATCTGGTCCAAGTGCTCGTGCGTGCTGATGGAGCGCCAGAAATTGTCGAAAGACGGGTGTGCCACAGCCTGCCGATACATGCTGGAGACGCGGCCGGTGGCGGCGACGTCGGCCGTGCTCAACGGGAGGTGCCAAATGAAGCGATTGAAATCGGGGTGGTAGCCCGGCGTCCTGAGATTCTCCGCCATCCATTCCAGCCGGTTGCCCAACTTCATGGCGCCGCCCGTCGAGTAGAAGCGATCACGGTAATCGTCGTCGCCGGCTACCACAGTGAAGATCGCCTTCAAATGTGGATTGGCGCGCAAGGCCGCTTTCCATTGCACAATGCCGAGGTAGGAACCGCCCGTCATGCCGATTTTGCCATCGCACCACGGCTGGCGCGCCATCCAGTTCAGCGTGTCGTCGCCGTCGGCCGGCTCTTGCGTGAGTGGCTCGAATTCGCCCTCGGATTCGTAGCGCCCGCGCACGTCCTCCACCATCACCGCGAAGCCGTGCTCCAGCAGCGCCTGGAAATTCGGCGACAATCCCTCACCCTTGCCATAGGGAGTGCGCACCAGGATGGCCGGTACGCGCGCGCGCTCCGACGGCAGGAAAACGTTGGCGTACAGGCGCACGCCATCGCGCATGGGAACGGCCACGTGCAGCAGCTTTACAATCGGCTGCCGCGGCTGGGCGCCGAATGCAGCGGCGCAGGCGGCGATGAGGCACAGCACTCGCACAACAAATCCCAATACAGGCTTCCGGCCGAGTCCAAGCCGTGGCACGACTGAATGTGTCCGGCCGCACGAAGGCCAATTTCACGCGTCACGTCAGACATCGATGTTAACAAAACGATGTGGTCGCACAGCGATTGGTGCTCGGCCAGGCCGGGCGCCACGCGGACCACGGCGCCTTCCGGAAAGCGCTGGCACTCGGGCGAAGTCGTCACCATCACCGGTTTGCCGATGCCCATCAGCCGAATCGTGATACCCGAGGTTTCGCCCGCCGCCGGATAGCGCAGATTGATGCACCCATCGACGGCGCTGGCGGCCAGCCAGAATTCCGCGGTTGGGAGGTATGGCAGGCGGCGAACGTGTGGCGCTGCGAGCAGCTGCGTGGCAGCGCGTTCCAGATCGCTCGACACGAAATCGCCGGCCACCAGCAGCATGGCTTGCGGAACCTCCTGCGTCACGGCGGCGAAAGCGTCGAGCACCTGGAGCAGGCGCTTGGGTTCCCGGAGATAACCGAACACGCCGAACAGGCACGCTCCCGGCGGCACGCCCAGCCGCTGGCGGAAGCGGAGGGCCTGCGCAGCGGAGGGCGGCTCCGGCGGCAGGAACAGGTGCGGAATCTCCACGATGCGCGCGCCGGGCGCGTGGTGCCGGACCGTTGCAGCCGCGGCCGGATTGTGAACCACCACTGCCAGTGCGCGCTCCGCCACGCGGCGCAGCATGGGGAAATCGAAATAGCGCGGATCGGAACCGGAAGCGGCGCGGCCCCGCCACAGGTCGCATCCCAGCCCGCGATTCCATTTGCCGTAGTTGTATACGAACTCTTCCGTGTACGACGCTTCGTCAAGCTGGCCGAGGTAGAAGTGATTCAGCGCCGCGTCATGCAAGACCGCCACGCCAGGCTGTTCGAGCGACTGGCGGTAGAAGGCGGCGTGCTGCGTGTTGTTGCCGAGGTGATAGAGCGCCACGTCGCAGCGCGCCGGCGCGATCTCCACCCGCCCGCGACGCCGCAGATAGGACAGCAGGGCCGCCGCGTAATCCGCCACGCCGGTGCGGGCCGGAGGCAGCGGCGAATAGAAACCAACCGTCACGGTTTATTCCGCGCGCCGAACAGCGCCGTGCCCACCCGTACGCAAGTGGCGCCCTCTTCGATGGCGGTCTCCAGATCGTGTGACATTCCCATGGAAAGCCCGCGCAGTCCATGCCGCTCGGCTAATTCGCGCAGGCGGCGAAAATGCGGACGCGCCGCCTCAGGATCTTCCGACCACGGCGGCATGGTCATCAGGCCCGTGAGTTTGAGGTGCGGGCACTCCCGAACGGCTGCGATCAGCTCCGGCAAAGCGGCGGGATCGGCCCCGCTCTTGGCCGCCTCCCTGGAGAGTTTGACTTCGAGCATCGCTTCCAGTTTCCGGCCGGCCGATTCCAGACGGCGCGCGAGCTTCGCCGAATCCACCGTTTGGACGACGTCGAACAATTCCGCCGCCAAGCCGGACTTGTTGGATTGCAGATGGCCGATGAGGTGAAAACGCGCGCCGGGAAGGCCGCGGAGTTCCGGCGCTTTGCCCGCGAATTCCTGCACGTAGTTTTCGCCGAATTCGCGCAGGCCCAAGGCGTAAGCCTCGGCGACAGCCGCTGCCGGAAAAAGCTTGGTGACGGCCAGCAGCGCGATATCGGCCGGATCGCGATGCGCCCGCTCCGCAGCGGCCTCGATGCGCGCGCGCACCGCTGCCAGTCTTTCCTTCAGAGTCTCCACCGCCAGTTGCACGATCCAGTATGCCACGGCTGACGCAGGGCGGGGCTCAGACCGGGCGAGCGAGGTAGGTATGCAGTGGTCTCACAGACACTGGGCTAAGACAAACTCCACATCAGCGCCAGCGGAAGAGCTTGAGCGCGAGACTGAAGCAGACGATCAGCCAGCCAGCGAGTACTCCCATTTGTGGCGTCAAATGCGCCAGGCTGGCTCCCTGGAGCATATTCATCCGCAGAGCGTCGATCGCAGCGGTCAGCGGGAGCGCCTTGATGATGGGCTGGGCAAACGCCGGGAACCGCTGCGCCGAGAAGAAAACGCCCGACACGATCCACATGGGCATCATCACCGTATTCATCAAACCCGATGCCGCCTCGATGGTTCGGGCACGGGAGGCGATCAGCAATCCGAGCGCGCTGAAAGACAGCGAACCAAGCACGCAGAGCAGCGCCAAATCGAGCAGCGAACCGCGCAGGGGAACGCCGAATACCAGCGCGCCGAACCCCAGCAAGACTCCCACTTCCACCACCAGCATCAGGAGGCGCGAAAGCAGAAACGAAAACAGGTAATAATGGCGTGGCATGGGCGTGGCAACCAGGCGCTTCATCAGCTTCTTGCGGCGGGCATCGACGATTGCGAATCCCATGCCCCAGATGGCGCTGCCCATCAAATTCATGCCGAGCAGGCCCGGGATTAGAAAATCGATATAGCGCGAACCGGGCTCGCGCAGGAAGCGGTCGCTAGCGGCTACCGGATCGATGCGGCCAGCAGCGCGTTGGACGGCGCGGTCCGCCAACATGCGCGCGGCGCGGCCTTCCGGGTTGGTGTCATCGTAGCGATAGACGACTCCCCCGGACGCTGCGGGCTCGGCGAGCAGCGCAACCTTGCCGTTGCGCAGCGCCGTCTGGGCAGCGGCGGCGGGCAACTCCGCGACGTCGAGAAGCTTCTCCTGGCGAAGCACCTGTGCCAATTGCGGCGTGACGGCGGCGATTCTCAGCACGTCCGCGGGGCGATTGCGGAAGGCGATGCCGAGACCGGCAGCCAGCAGGATGGGGAAAATGAAAACCCAGAACAACGCCTCGGGCTCACGCAGGAATTCGAGGAACCGCACCAGGGTCAACTGCGCCAGCGGATGGCCGGTCCAAGTAGCAGGTGGCGCCGGTTTCCGGGCGGCGGCGCCGGTTGCGGAATCGGGCATGGTAACCTCACTCATCGCGCAAATGCCGTCCCGTCAGGGTGACGAAGACGTCCTCCAGGGAAGCGGAATGGGTACGCAACTCGGTGAGCGGAGTACCCTGCCGGCTGAGTTCGTCAAGCAGGGTGGGCACGGCGCGATGGAGCTCGGTGACGAGCATCTGCACGCTGCCATTCTCATGGCGGACCTCGCGGACGCCGTCGATGTGGCGCAAAGCGGAGATGTCGAGCGGTTTGGCAGTGCTGCCAGCCGAGAACTCTACCACGTGTTCCACGCCGATCGAAGCGATCAGCTCGCGCGGCGTGCCGAGCGCGATGATTTTGCCGCGGTCCATGATGGCGATACGGTCGCAGAGGCGCTCGGCTTCGTCCATGTAGTGCGTGGTGAGCAGGATGGTGCGGCCGGAGGCTTTGAACTTCTCGATCAGATCCCAGAGCTGCCGGCGGGCTTGCGGATCGAGGCCCGTGGTGGGTTCGTCGAGGAATAGAAAATCGGGATCGCCGACCAGCGCGCAAGCCATCGCCAGGCGCTGCTTCTGTCCGCCTGAGAGATTGCCCACGCGCGATTTTGCTTTCTCTTCTAACTGTACCAGTGCGATGACTTCCGTCGGGGTGGGGCCGGCGCGATAGAAGCTGCGAAAGAGGCGGACCGTTTCGAGGACAGTGAGTTTGTCGGCGAGTTGCGTATCCTGAAGCTGGACGCCGAGCCGCTGGCGGAGAGGTGCCGCGTCGGAATCCCAGCGCATGCCCAGCATCTCCAATTCGCCGGAATCGGCGGCGGTGAGGCCTTCGCAGATTTCCATGGTGGTGGTCTTGCCAGCGCCGTTCGGTCCGAGCAAGCCGAAGCACTCGCCCGCGCGGACCTCGAGATCGAGGCCGTCGACAGCAAGCACATCCTTGTAAGCCTTGCGCAAATTGCGGACTTGAAGAGCAAAGCTCGGCGCAGCGGCGGTCATCTGTCCAGTATGGCGTCGAGCGGCGGGATGCGTCAACGGAGGCGGCATGGGCTTAGAGTATCGTGCCAGGTTCATAGGCGAGGCCCAGGATGGCGGTTCGCTTCCCGCGGAGGGTCCCAGACCGCCAGGAGTCATGGCCATTGACGAATAGCCCGATACAGTTGCGCCGAGTCCAGCCGTCCTCTGTGTACCATCCAGCGTAGAACGGCGAGCGCCAGGCGGGCCTACAACACCCGCGGTACGATATGAGCAGCCTTAGTTATTAATCGGTCGGGCATGGCGCTGGCCCGCAGACAGCATTCGACCCCTTTAGAGTGGGAAACTCGTGAATAGCGTCCACGATCCGCGTCTGTTGCGCCTCGGAGAGTTCATTGTAAAACGGCAGGCGCACCAGCCGGTCGCTCACGTCTTCGGTCACGGGACAGTTCTCCACCGCCCCGCCCCTGCGACCCATTTCAGAGAGGTGCAGCGGCAGATAGTGAAACACACTGAGTATGCCCCGTGACTTGAGGTGCTGAATCAGAGCCTGCCGGGCTGCCAGATCTGGCATCAGCATATAGAACATGTGGAATGGCTGCTCACACTGGTCGGGTACGAACGGCAGCCTAACGCCGAATTCTTGAGCCCATGTACGGAGGTTCTGATGGTAAAGCTCCCAAATACGCGCCCGCTTTCGCTGTACTTGCTCGCGCGCCTCTAACTGCGCGTACAGAAATGCCGCAAGCACGTCGGATGGCAGGTAGCTCGATCCGAGATCTACCCACGTGTACTTGTCGACTTGCCCTCTGAAGAAACGGCTGCGGTTGGTTCCCTTTTCTCGAATGATCTCCGCGCGCTCTATAAGCTGCGGGTCATTGATCAGCAACGCGCCGCCCTCGCCACAAGTAAAATTCTTGGTCTCATGAAAGCTCTGCGTTGCTAGACATCCGAACGTCCCGAGGTATCGACCCCTGTATTTCGCGAAGAGGCCGTGTGCATTATCCTCAACTACTGGAATGCCGTGACGGGCCGCGATCTCGAGTATCGTGTCCATCTCGCACGCAATACCGGCATAGTGCACTACCACAATGGCCTTTGTCTTCGCAGTAATGAGCGCCTCGATGCGTGTCTCATCAATGTTCAGAGTATCTGGCCGTATGTCGGTAAATCGTGGACAAGCTCCGCGCAACACAAAGGCGTTGACCGTCGACACAAACGTGAACGACGGAACAATGACTTCGTCACCCGGGTTGAGATTCAGTAGTAATGCACACATCTCAAGCGCGTGCGTACAAGAAGTTGTTAGCAGAACCTTCTTCGCACCCAGATGTTCCTCTAGTAGACGATGGCACGCCAGGGTGAAGTGACCATCCCCGGAAATGTGCCCATACTCTACCGCCTGGCTCACATATCGTAGTTCATTACCGGTGAAACAGAACCGGTTGAATGGAATCTCGTCTTCCATGGATAGCCGGCCTTTACCATTCGGGCTAAGGAGATTGTTGGGCGTCATGTTTCCTGATTATGAAATGGATCGCGCCGGCGCTCAAACGGAACAGCGGAGGCAGAACCATTGTTAATCGAGTTGCGCACGACGTACGGAGGTTTGTCCATAACGCGAAAGTGCACGCGGGCAAGGTATTCACCGATGATCCCAAGCGAAAATAGCTGCGCTCCCGAGAATAGTGCCACAATCGACGCTAGGAAGGGGAATCCAGGAACAGACCCGCCGTGGATCAGGAAACGGCCGATGACGTATAGCAGGACACAGAATCCGACTGCGGTGAAGGCGAATCCGATCCAACTTGCGAATTGAAGGGGAACCGTGCTAAAGCCAGTCATCATGTTGAACGCATGAACGACTAACTTCCGCAGAGTGTAGTTGGACCTCCCAGAGAAGCGAGCATCCGAGCGCACCGGCACAGATGTAAAGTTCGTGGTCCCCCACGTGAGCAGGGTGTCTATTGACACAAACGGACCACAATAGGCGACAAACGCGTCGCGGAGTTCAGTCCGCATCGCGCGGAACGCACTGACGCTTCGCGCAATATCCGCGCCCATGGCGCTCTGCAGCGCAACTTTAGTAATCCTGGAGGCGGCATCACGCCAAAGACCATGGCGTTCATTCATCGGGGTTCCGTAAACTACATCGTATCCCTGCGCTAGGCGTTCCAGGAGTTTGGGGATCTCCTCGGGTGGGTGCTGTAAGTCATCATCAATGGTAACAATTGTGTCGTATCTAGCAAGCCTGATTCCACAGAGCACGGCGTTGTGCTGTCCGTAGTTGCGCATCAAGCTGATTCCACAAATCCAGTCGTATTGTCCAGACAGACGGCAAATCACCGGCCAACTGTCGTCTCGACTACCGTCGTTCACCAGGATCAACTCAAAGCCGGAAGCGCACTTGGCAAGTGCCGATTCAAGGCGCGAAACCAGGGCAGGCAGATTCTCCGCGCTGTTGTAGACGGGGACTACTACGCTGACCGCTTCGAAATGTGAGCCGGATTCCGTCATAGTCTATCGGCCTGAGGTAGTCATCTCACAGGTTCTGCCTGGGCTGCCTCGGTGGTTCCAAGAAGGGCCACCCTATCCAAAAGGATTGAGAGGTCCCGCGGGTCACCGCTCAAGCCGGACGATCTGCCGTTGAAAGTGACTAGCGGGCCAAGAGTGACGTGTGCTGACCGCATTGACCCAATGCCGAGACGGCGGGTCTCCACAGGAATCTTCAAATCAAATGCGCCTGGACGACTAATCGAAACGACATCGACCGGCTGATTCTCGACGGAGACTGCTAGCTTGTACGGATGGGGAAGTGCAGACATTCCAGGAAGCATACCGCGAATCTCGATAGCAGCCAGATTCGGCGGCACTCGCATGACGAACTTCGCGGATTGTCCGACCCATCCGTCGGGGTAAACACCGTCCATAAGTCCTAGGGAGTGTTTACCCTCCCCAAAATCCATCACGCTTTGAAGCAACGCATCAGTACCATCGGCTCCTACAAGTTCCAGAGTGCTGATAGCAACGTTCAGACTTCGGGCGTCGGCGGGCACCCAAGAGTTCCACAGGGCGTTGCTGCGTGCCAACGGCTCCGCATCCTCCGAGACCGCCAGCTCGATCTGGCTCCAGGGTGGGGAGGCAACGAATGGGCGTGTGAGAGTCCGCGCTCTACCGGTAAACTCTAGATCGTCGAACCTCACGCCATTCAAATACAATCCAACATGCCTGACGGGCGACGGATTCCCAGGGCCGGAGACCAACTGCAACAGGAGACGCTTTGGACTAGGAGAAGGATTGAGAATCAGTAGTTCAGCCCTCTTTCTCAGCCAGCGGAAATGATGCAGCCACTCGAACAAACTGTTGGGAGAGCTTTCCTCCCGATACCAGCCCCGGCCAAAGAGTATGGCATCGCTAACGCCCGCAAGCGGCGAAAGTGCGAACGTGCGGCCCCGCCAGACATCGGTGCTAGGTGGAAACGCGACAAGTCCCTTCGAATTGTCGGCCCAATGCAGGATGTACCTGCCCACGGGCTTGGCGCGGATCGAGAAAGGGGTGCTATCGTACACCTTCAGACTCAGCATCGGGACAAACTCGCTCGTGGACGAGCGGAGAAAGGGCACAAGCCAAGCTTGCGCGACCGGATCCGCGACTGCTACTTCAATTCCGGCCCGACCCCATGTGCCCGCGACCCGCTGCACCGCGCGAAAATCCTCCAAGCGCAACCCTGCTGCATTATTCAAGCCCGCAGTCTCCACGCCGAGCGATTGCCGAGCCAGAAATACCGTGTTTGCGATGTTGAGGCCGGCGTAGAGCGCCGTGAGTGCCAGCGGCACCACATGCAGAAACCTGTAATGCCTAAATGGCGACCGCTTCCAGAGCCCCACTGCAGAAGCGGCAGTGGCTGTGAGAACTAATGGGTGAATCCAAGCAATAATCTTAAACGCCCCGTAGCCTCCACTGCCGAGAATCGCGTAAAGAAGAATCAGAGCCAGAATCGCGCCCAAAGCGCAGAGATACTCGGCACAAATGCCCGACAGCCGCCTCCAGGCAGCGAGGGCGAGCAGCGCGAACAACAGCGTGCCCACGCCAAATAAGATGGCAAAGTAAGCAGTCGTGCCCCTGAAAAGGGCTGGGTCGCGAATGAAGGGGAGGTGGAGCCCCCAAAAAAAAGGAACGCCTCTTTCCGTGAGGGTCAACGCGAACGTGACCAGCAGTTCATTCGTCTTTGAGAACATACCTCCACCAAGGCTTTCACGAATCAGCCGCTGAAAAACCGTGATGGCTTGCGCCCCCCAAATAGCCCAGACCGTTGCTGCAATGCCGGCTCCCGACAGAAGTGCCCGACGCAGACCATGGGCGCTCGTCAACGAGGCACACAATGCAATGGCAACCAGTGAGAGTCCGAGGATCGCAAATCCCGCGAAATATCCAAAATACATCCCCGTAGCAAACAGAAGCACGGGCCCAAGCCTTCGCAGACCACCATTACGAAAATACTCCAGCGCGAAAGCAATACCCACTGGCAAGGTCGCAATCACCGTCATGGCTCCAAGCGAATGCAGATAGAAGGTGTAAGCAATCAGAGAACTGCACGCGGTGAGTGCCGCTGCAAATAGCGAAACGCGCCTTTCGAAGCCGAGGCCAAGGTCGCAAAGAACGAATGTGGATGCAGGTACAACGCACGCTACGGATGCGGTAATGACGCTGAAAAGGAGGGCAATGGGTATCCGCGTCAGAATGGACAGCATCGGGAAGAAGTAGGAAAGTCCCAGGATTACGCTATTGTCGTAGGAGATCTTGGATACATCGGCACCGCCCAGCGCGTAGAAATGGCCGATGTATTCCGGCGTGGCCACTCCAAACGAATGACCGTCGAGATATTGGATTAATGTGAGATAGAGGGCGTGATCGGGGTTTGCAAAGCCCCAGTAATTGCCGTATCCCATTTGAACCAGCGGCCACGCTAGTGCACCGCCAGCCAGACAACATGCGGCTACTGGCAGGGCCGATCTGAATTCGCCAAACGCTGGCCGACCCCAGTAGCCCCCAAGGACGTTCAGCACTCCAAAGAAGGCAAAAGCGAGCAGGGCGATTACGTGGCCTGTCAGCCCGAATCGTGCGAGAAACAGGCTAAACACGACGGAGCTACAAAGACCTACTACCGGAACCGCTGCAACGCGTGCTGGGCCGTGCCTTTTGATCAACAGGAATGCCGCTCCGAACCCGCACCAACAGAGAAGGAGAACGGCCGCAAGTATGACAACCACAGAACTCATTGGATCAGTATCGGCAGCGTGTTCATGGTAACATGCCGGTTCGACAGGCTGCGGACGGGGTGGCCCAAGGAGGTAATGACCCGTGGGTCGCCTCGTATGGTAGCATATCCGGGCAGGGACGATCCTGACGATTGCCTGAGAAGCTCCCAGTGGAGTATCCTAGAGTCAAATGCCGCTCTCTCTGACAGGATTCGTACCGCAGTATGAGCGGATCTGTCCAGGCAACCCGGCGCTGGGCAGCGCTTCACTGCTTCCTTGGGACGCCGAAATCTTCGGCTTTCCGGTCGGATCCTTCGAGATAGGAGCCGAGCGATTGGATGAAGTTCTGGAAAAGGAATTCTCGGCGCGGTTTCTTGCGTGGGCAAAGAGGCACGGAATTCGTTTATGCATGTGCGCCATCCCCGCAGCGAATTCATGGTGGAAACTCGCTCTCGCTGCGGCAGGGTTTTCTTTTGTCGATTTCGCGTTGCAGGCAAGGTTGAACGAGCTGCAGACCGCGCGGTTGCCGGAGCCGCGAACAGCGTTGCGAGACGTCGAGGCGGGGGAATGGGAAGCGATTGAAGCCATCGCGGAACATGCGTTTCATTTCGGGCGTTTCCACGCCGATCCACTGTTTCCCAGAGAACTCGCTGACCTCAGGTATCGGCGATGGATCAGAAACGCTCGCGCTGCGCTGTCCGTTTCCAATCGCGTGTTCGCAATGGGCGAACCGGGAGCGGTGCAAGGCTTCTATCACGTTTTTATCAATGGCGGCGATTCCGATCTGCGATTGGCGGCGTTGAGGCCCGACCTGCAGGGCACGATGCTCGGGTTCGACCTGTACGTCTCGGTGTTGCACAGCTTGAAAGGGCTGGGCGTGCGTCGCGTCCAGACGAGTATTTCGGCGGGGAATACCTCAGTTATGAATGTCTATTCAATGCTGGGGTTTTCCTTTTCACGAGCCGAGGCGATTTACCATTGGCATTCGACGAGTGCGTTTGGACGCGCTGCAGAATGAACCTACACCACATCGGAATTGTTGTCGAGGATCTGGCCGCCTACGGTGAATTGTGTGGAGTATGTCTGGGATTGACGGCGGATTCCGCCGTCTACCAGGACCCGATTCAACAGGTTCGAATCCAGTTTTGGAAAGATGCCCGCGGCAATATGCTGGAGTTGATCGAACCTGACGGCCCAGATTCGCCCGTTCTGGGTACGCTCACGAAAGGGGGCGGGCTGAACCACCTCTGTTACGAAGTGGAAGACATTGACGAGCAAGTGCGAATATCGATCGAGCAGGGAGCTATTGCCACATCGGGAATCGTGCCAGCTGTGGCGCTCTCTGGACGCCGCGTGGCCTTCCTGTTCTTCCCAAAGCTGAACTTGGTGGATTTTGTCGAGGCGCCTGGGAAATGAACGGCGATCATGAGCGACTCACTTCAGTCGCGCTCTTATCCACGTCCAGTGTCCAATTAATCGCCGACGCGTTGTGCATGGAGTTGCGCCGTTTCGACTGGGACGTGAGGATCTGGCAGTCGGGGTTCAATCACTACCGGCAGGATGTCGCCAATCCAGCATCGTCGCTCTACTTGGAACGGCCACACGTGGTCATCGTGCATCTGGATGGCGAGGATATTTTCGCGGACCGCTTGCGGAATCCGTTCGACAGCGCGAAGGACGAGCGGGCGCAGCAGGCCGAAAAGGCCGCCCACGAAGTGGAGTACTACGTTGATTTACTCTGTGAGCGCCTTCCGGATACACTTGTCGTGCTGAATACAGTTTACCTACCTCCGATTCATGCCCTCACGGGAGTTGAATACAATTCGGACTGGAACTTGGGCGATCTGGCAGTGCACTACAATGCGGAATTGACTCGCATTCGCGAACGTCACCGCAACGTCTTGGTACACGATGTAGCTTCGCTTGTTATGTTCGCAGGCTATCAGCGGTGGGTTGATCCGCGACTATGGCACCTCGCCCGTTGTCGCCTAAGCGGAGAGGCGACGAAGATACTGGCGCGGAGCCTTGGCGCTCTCCTGCGTGCATGGAAGGGCCAGACTCGTAAGTGTCTCGTCGTGGATCTCGACAACACTCTCTGGGGTGGAGTTGTGGGTGAGGACGGAATCGACGGTATTGAGCTTGGCGAGGAAGGCATCGGTCTGGCCTTCGCGGAGTTCCAGGAGGAACTCGCAAAGCTGGTCCGAAAAGGTGTTCTGCTAGCGATTTGCAGCAAGAATAACGAGGCTGATGCCTTGGATGTACTGCGCCGGCACCCCTCCGTCCGGCTGAGGGAAGAAGCATTTGCCGCGTGGCGGATCAATTGGCGCGACAAGGCGACGAACCTGCGTGAGCTGGCCGCCGAGTTGAATATTGGATTGGACAGTTTCGTATTCATCGACGACAACGCCGCCGAACGCGAGCTGGTGAGAACCTCATTGCCCGACGTGTTGGTACCCGATTGGCCGCAGGATCCTAGCGGGTTAAAGGCTGCCCTGCTCGACCTCGCCGTCCGCCATTTTCCCAGAGTGTCCATTATCGCCGAGGATCAAGCCCGTACGGCAATGTACCGGGCGGAGGGTCAGCGGCGGGTTTTGGCGGCTTCGAGCGGGAGCTTGGAGACCTATCTCCGCTCTCTTGACATGGTCGCTGAGATCGGATTCGCCGACGGCTTTTCCATTCCCCGGATCGCTCAACTCACGCAAAAGACCAACCAGTTTAATCTCACTACGCGGCGCTACACGGAGGCGGATATTCGCGGCATGGCGGCCGATCCCGCCACACTTGTGATGTGGCTTCGTTTGCGAGACCGATTCGCCGATTGCGGTATTATCGGAGTATTCATTGCCAGACAGTGCAACTGCAGAGCTTGGGTTATTGATACGCTTCTCCTGAGCTGTCGCGTCATTGGCCGCAATGTGGAAGACGCGTTTCTGGCGGTTGCCTGCCAGGCACTACTGGGACGCGGAATGAAGCAGCTGGTTGGCGAGCACGTGCCAACACCGAAGAACATGCCTGCGTTGGATGTTTACCGCCGCCTCGGCTTCGAACTGATTCAGGAGATCGACGGCGTGACACGGTGGCAGTTGGTGATTAGCGAAAAACAAATCGCCATACCGGAATGGATTGCGGTCCGACTTGCTGCGGAGGGACAGTATGCTTGATGCTCGATTGGTGGGCGCTATTTCGGAAATTTTCGGACTACCTCGGGATGATGTGAATCCCAAGTCTGGCCGCGACACGATTATCGGATGGGATTCAGTTGGCCATCTGAAGCTGATCCTCCGCGTAGAGGAGGTATTCCGATTGCGGTTTGTCTCGACCCAGATACCGGGACTGGTTTCGGCCGCCGCGATTCAAGAAGCGCTAGACCGGTTGCAGAAATAACAACAGGGCAATTCCGAGTGCAAATAGGCGGCGTCCGAAGGCGCTTGACAACACGCTCCAAGCATGCGGCGAGCCATCGTCAGAGCGAACGCGGATGCTGGCTCGCCAGCTCGCTCAAGACTCAGCCCAGTCGGAGTGGGCGAATACGGATCGTGCACTTGGTTCACGACTTCACAAAAAGGCAATGTGACCCGGCCGGCTGCTGGATTACCGGCTCAGACTTCTCTTGAAAAAACTCTCCGATAGCCCGCTTGACGCCCGCGTGATAGTAGTCGTGGCAGAGCAACACGGCGCCTGGAGACATCCGGGGGTGGAACCAAGACAAACACGCCGCGACCGCCTCGTAAAGATCCACATCAACATGCACGAAGGAGAACTTGACGCCATCGGCATCCTGTGCCGAATCTGGAAAGAGGCCTGGATGAAAAATGCAGTTAGGAAACTCCTGGAGATTTCGCTGAACACATTCGATGGGAGCACGATACATGCCGCGCCTGAAGGGCGTGCTGCTGTCATACTCTCCAGGGTCAGGAAGGCCTTCAAATGTGTCGAACAGATGGAATCTGCGGTCGCCTTTCATGGAACAGATTAGCTTCGCAGATCCGCCGCGGTAAACCCCAACCTCAGCGATATCGCCTCGGACTTTAGCTGTTTCTCGAACTAACTCCATCAACTGATAGGATTCTGGCCCGTTCAAGAGCATACCGTTCGCCATGCTCTGCCGAATCTCGCCCAGATGGCTCTTTCTGTCGCCGACAGGAACTAAGTCGATGCCTGCCCGCAACAAGCTGCGATGCACAATCGATTCGAGTAGAAGTTGTATCCGCAGAAACCCCATGCAGCTCCGACGATAACACTGAAGTTGGCTCGAACGCAATCATGATGCGGATTCTGGTCGAGGTGGGGCACTGACTCCGTTTGCATTGGTGCACGCTTCGGGCAATTGCGCACTCACTCGTGCCGAAAGTCTTTGACCCGAACACCTGCAGGCCTTCGGTTACTGCTTCAATGTGGTGCCGAAGCCTCAGCGCTTCCGCGCCACGGCCAGGCAGCTTCCTCCCATTCGCAGAGGGCGCAGTTCGGCAATCTTGGACAATTCCCGCCGGCTCAACGTGTCCATTATGCGGCCGACCAGAGGATGGCTAAGTTCGTGGTCCGATCGGACGGCATCTTTGGCAACCGTCCTCGATGCGCAGCCGAGCCGGTACGGAAGCGCGCGGCGAAAGAGGATTGGAAGCGGCAGGAAGGCGAAGAAGTAGGTCGCAAACTCGACCGAATACCCCGCCTTTTCGAGGAGGCGACGCAGGGTTGAGATAGTATACCGCCGAAAGTGACCCGCTAGAGTGTCTTCGCCCGACCAGAGCCACTGGTAAGCCGGGACGGTGACGTAAAGTCTCCCGCCTGGGATGAGTAGTCGATTGATTCCCGCCAGGAAGGCGATGTCGTCGGGAATGTGCTCGACAACATCGAATAGGCCCACTGCTGGAAGAGTCCCCGGCAACACCCCAGCGTCCTCCAGAGTTGCCCGCACAACTTGACGTATGCCGCGCTTTAGGGCATTTTGGACTCCAGAAGGCCCAGGTTCCACGAGGACCACGTCCAGGCCGCACTCCTGAATGGCCCTCGCAACGCAACCATTCCCGCCGCCAACGTCAAAGAGCGCTCCCGATGGAGGGAAGAGCTTGAACGCCTCGAGAATACATCTGTTTCTGTGTGCGAACCAAAACGACGAGTCTTCAATCGAGAAACAGAGGGCGTTCCCCTCCTCTGGGTACGAGACGATGGATCGCGTTCGGGTGGCCCAACAGCCGTCCTGACCAAGTTCGAGGTTCGGCGCGATTTCAGCTAGATTCGAGGTGCGCATCTCTAGGAACCGTACGGAAGGATAATCTTATCAGAGGGGAGTCCCCGCCGGGCCGGCGACCTGGGCACCAGCGTGGCTCCCTTCCTCATGGAGATTTCAAAACGGCCTCAAATTGCGAATGGAAGTTCCGTGTAGCGGAGAGACACCGACGGGGTGGGCACGATTCATTCCATGACGGTGCCAAGGTAAGACTGATCGGGGATCGCCAGCCTCCAGCAGCTCTGAATACCTCTCAGAATCAGCGGCTAGCTGAACGCCACAATTGAAAACGAGCCAAGCAGAATGACTGTGGCGATCGTCCTCGATACAGCGCGAGATATGGCCCCGGCGCCAGCCCCGCCCCGACAGGACGCCGAACGACGGGAGAGTAATCATCGAAATGGTTCTTTCCGCGAGCCAGAAGTGGGCGAAAACAGATACGCTGCTGGAGTTGCGACGATATCGTAGTGACGGTTCGATGGGGAGTGCAAAAGGTGGCATCGGAACAAGTGCTGATATAGTGAATTGAATGTCCCGAGACCTCCCACTGGTGAGTATCGTAACGCCGGCGTACAACGCGGGCCGGTTTCTCGCCGAGGCGATTGAGAGTGTCTTGGGGCAGGATTACCCGAATATCGAATACACGGTTGTCGAGAGCGATTCGACCGACGATACGCACGAGGTTCTCAGCCGGTATCGAGGCCGGGTCGGATCGATATCGGTGCCTCGCCTCGGTCCGGCTTCGGCCATCCACGCCGGTTTGTCCCAGGCGCGTGGAAGCATACTGGCATGGCTGAATGCCGACGACACGTATGAGCCGGGAGCGGTCCGGGCGGCGGTGGAGAGTTTTCTAGCGCACCCGGAAGCCGATATCGTGTACGGCGAGGCTTGGTGGATCGACCTGAATGGCGCCCGGCTCCGGCCGTACCCAACCACTCGGTTCCATTCCTCGGCGCTGGCGAGGGATTGTATTTTCTGTCAGCCTGCTTCGTTCTTTCGGGCGCAGGCCTATGCCGCGTGTACCCTCGATGTTTCCCTTTTCTTGTCGTTTGACTACGACCTCTGGATACGCATGGCCCTTCGCGGTTGCCGGTTCGAGTACATTCCCCTGAGCATGGCGAACTCTCGCATGCACCGCGGCAACCTGACGCTCTCGCGACGCGGCGAGGTGTTCGAGGTCTCGATGGCGCTGTTACGGAAGCATTACGGCTATGTGCCGGTGCCATGGGTATTCGGATACCTGGCCTACCGAAGGGATGGACGCGATCAGTTTTTCGAACCCCTTCGTTATTCGCCTTGGACCTATGTGGCGAGTCTGCCCTTCGGCCTGTCGTTGAACCGCCGTCACGCGGTTCGCTATTGCGCTGAGTGGGCATGGACACCCGTCCGGGGAATCGGACGGGTTTGCCTTCGTGGCTGGACGCAGGTTACTGGCTGGCCGAGCCGCCGCGTAGCGCATAGTTCAGCGGCCGCGTCCTGCCACGAGATCCCAGGAGCGGCTCAGCTTGTTGGAGGCACCGATGGACCGCAGCGCGGTAAGTTGCCAAGAAAGGGTGCATGAATCCTGGCCTTTCTGCCGATAGTCTCTGGCCGCACATGATATTCTTTGTAAGAATAGATTCATTAACGGAAGATTGGCTGCGTTACCACGCGTAACATGGTTGCCTCGAAAGTAGCGAAACCAGCAAACAGCATGGCGGGCTGGCCAGTCGTCAGCGTGATAACCCCTTCTTATAATCAGGGGCGATTCATCCGCGCGACGATCGAGAGCGTGCTGAACCAGGATTACCCCAACCTGGAATACATCGTCATGGACGGCGGGTCGAGCGACGAGACAGCCGCGATCGTTCGGGAATACGGAGACCGCATCGTATTCATCAGCAAGCCGGACCACGGCCAGTCCCAAGCGATCAACGACGGTTTCCGTCTTGCCAAAGGAAGCCTGCTGGCGTGGCTGAATTCGGACGATGTATTTCTTCCAGGAGCCGTGAGCGCTGCGGTTCGAGCCATAAGAAGCAATCCGGATGCGGGATTAGTGTATGGCGGCGGCTATGTCATCGGCACGGACGGAAATGTAACCAGCCGGTTCCCACACACACGTGAGCCCGACCTATGGCGACTCGTCCACCTGTCCGATTACATTCTTCAGCAATCGGTTTTTTTTCGCCGGGATGTCCTCGACGATGTCGGCTACGTGGATGAGTCCCTGCACTACGGATTAGATTGGGACCTGCTGATTCGAGTTGGGTTGAAGTATCAGTTGTTGTACGTGCCGGAGTATTTCGCCTGCATACGAGAGTATCCCGAAACGAAGTCGTCGTCCGGGGGAACGAAGCGCGTGAGAGAGCTGCACGCCATGCTCCGGAAGCATACTGGGCTGGTGCTGCCGCCCGGCTCCGTCGTGTACGGCCTCGACACTTACGCCGGACTCGCGTGCCAGGCGATCCGCCGCCATACGCCCCGTCTGGCGAGGCCGGTAGGTGCCGCACTGGAGAGTGCGGTCCGTTTCGTTTTCGGAAACGTGATCAGCCGCACGGCTCGTCATGCGCAGGGCCTCTACGCCGGCGGATGGGCCGGCAAAACTCTACACTACATGTTGCGAAGCGGGTACCATTCCGTGGCGATTGAAGGCTCCGTGCCGGAATGGATGCCTCAGCTTCGTGGACAGGTGCTCCAGGTGGAGTGCAATGGCCGGAGTCTCGGCAGTTACGCGGTTCCGGTGGGAGCGTTCCGGGTCGAATTCGAAGTTCCCGCCGACCTGCGCGGCCAGGCCCTTCGTCTGCGGATCGTCGCCCGACGCTCGTTCGTTCCGTCGCTCCTTCCCTGGAGGGTAGACTGCCGCCGCATCGCGTTTCAACTGGGCAGCATCCGTTCTGTCTGAATCCCGCTTGCCGGGCGATCTTCGTCGACGGCGGGCGCGGCGATTCAGTGCCCGATCGGCACTTGGCCGGCGACCTCGATGCCAAAACCTTCGAGAGCGACAATCTTGCGCGGGTGATTGGTCAGCAGGCGAATTGTGTGCAGGCCGAGGTCGGATAGAATCTGGGCGCCGATGCCGTGCTCGTGCTGCAGTTGGCGCTGGCCAGCTTCGCCCTCATAATGCGTAAACTCGCGATTGTGCGATAACATGCTCGCCGGGCCGTCCGCAGAAGCTTCGGTACGGAAGCCCGGCCCGGTTTCGTGAAGATACACCAGCACGCCATGGCCTTCGCGGGCGATGGCCTGTATCGAGTTGCGCACTAGACGGCCGCAGTCGCAACTGGTGGAACCGAAGACTTCGCCATACACGCATCGGGCATGCATGCGGACCAGCACGCCTTCGCGGCCGGCGACTTCGCCGCGCACCAGCGCCACGTGGTACTCGGGATTGAGGTCGCTCGAGTAGGCTAGTGTGCGAAACGCGCCGAATTCGGTCTCGATCGATCCTTCCGCCACTCGCCGCAGCAAGCGTTCGGTGCGCATGCGATGGCGGATCAGCCCGGCCACTGAGATCATCTTGATGCCGTGCGTGGCGCAGAATTCCCTGAGCTGCGGCACGCGCGCCATGGTGCCGTCCGGGTTCATAATCTCGCAGATCACGCCGGCGGGCGCCAGGCCCGCCATGCGCGCCAGATCCACCGCGGCCTCGGTCTGGCCGGCGCGCACCAGCACGCCGCCATCGCGCGCGCGCAGCGGAAAAATGTGGCCGGGACGCGCCAAGTCGCCGGGACGGCACGCCGGGTCGATCGCCTTAAGAATGGTGTTACTGCGGTCGGCGGCTGAGATGCCGGTGGTGACGCCCTCGCGCGCATCAATCGATTCGCAAAACGCGGTGCCGAAATTGGAGGTGTTGATCTGGCTCATCAGCGGCAGCCGGAGTTGGTCGCAGCGCTCGCCAGTCAGCGCCAGGCAGACCAGGCCGCGGCAGTGCGTGGCCATGAAGTTGATGATGTCGGGAGTGACCTTCTCCGCGGCGACGGTGAGGTCGCCCTCGTTCTCCCGGTCCTCGTCGTCCACGACCACCACCAGCCGCCCGGCACGCACGTCTTCGAGCGCGTCGGGGATTGAAGCAAAAGGCATGATTCATTGTAGCCGGAGGGCGTCCGATTGCCGGCGGAGCCAATCAAATTCCCGCTAACGCCTAAGCTAAGATGAAGGTTCGGGAGTTAGCGGTCCCGAACCATCGATCCATGCCGCATTTCTTTCGAGACTTGCCGTCGTTGCCGGAGCTGGGTGCAACCAGCGTCATCGACATCCTGGTGGTAGCGTTCGTGGTCTACCAGTGCCTGATGGTGGTGCGCGGCACGCGCGCCGCGCCGATCCTGCTGGGGATCGTCGTCATCGTCTGCCTCTATCTGGTCGCCGTGTGGGCGGGGCTGGAAGCGTTGCGTTCGGTGCTGTCGCTGATTGTTCCGTACATCGGCCTCGCAGTCCTGGTGCTCTTCCAGTCCGAAATCCGCCGCACCCTGGCGCGCCTCGGCCGCCGGCGGCTGTTCGGCCTGGCGGAAGGGTTCCACGCACCCGAGATGGCGAACGAAATCCTGATGGCGGTGGAGCAATTGTCGCAGCAGAAGACCGGCGCGCTGATTGTGCTCGAGCGGGACATTGGCCTGCGCACGTTTATCGAGAGCGGGGTCCGGCTGGAGGCGTACGTCTCGCGTGATTTGCTGTTGAGCGTGTTTCACCCCGGCCTGCCGCTGCATGACGGCGCGGCGATTGTGCAGAGGGACCGGATCGCCGCGGCGGCCTGCTTCCTGCCGCTCACCACCAACCCCGCCTTATCGCGCATGTTGGGCACCCGCCACCGCGCCGCCATCGGCATCACCGAGGAGACCGACTGCCTGTCGCTGGTGGTTTCCGAAGAGACCGGCCGCATTTCAGTGGCGGCGTTCGGCGAGTTGACGCAGGGCCTGTCCGTATCCGAGGTGATCGACCGGCTGCACCGGCATTTTGGCGTCGAGCGGCCGGTGCCGCATATCGACGAATCCGCCGCGGACATCCCGCTGTCGCTCCAAAGCGATGCGTCCCCGCCGCCTGGGCCGGCGCAGGAGAGCTCAGGCCGCCTATGAAGACGCTCCAGTGGATGGCCCGGCTGGTGAGCCACAATTTCTGGTGGAAGGTGCTGGCCCTTGCCATTGCCACGCTGATTTGGGCGTCGGTGGCAAGCGAGCCGGAGCTTTCCACTTTCGTCACGGCGCGCCTGGAGTACAAGAACCTGCCGGACGATTTGGAACTGAGCTCGGAGGCGGTGACGCAAATCGTGCTGGAATTGCGCGGCCCGGCCGGAGAGTTGCGCGGCTTGGGCGACGGCGGCCAGTACCCCGGCGCCATCCTCGACATGAGCAACGCGGCACCCGGCGAGCGCACCTTCCCGATTGGCACCGCCAACGTCCGCCTGTCGCGCGGCGTCCATCTGGTGCGCGCCATTCCATCGCAGGTGCGCATCGCGTTTGAACGGCGCCTGGAGCGCAGCGTCCCTGTGGTGGTCCGGTTCCGCGGCGAGAGCCACGATCACTACCGCGTGGCCAGCACCACCGCAGACCCGCCGCAACTGGCGATTTTTGGGCCCCAGAGCCATGTGGCGCGCGTTAATTCAGTGCTTACCGATCCAGTGGATGTTTCCTCGCTTACCACGACCGGGCGCTTCCAGGTAAACGCCTATGCGGGCGATTCATCGGTGCGTTTCCGCTCGACGCCTACTGTCACCGTCACGGTGACCATGATGAAAGAAAAGGAATAGGAGACTTCTAACTTCGGTGGCGAAACAACTTTTTGGAACCGATGGAATTCGCGGTGTGGCCGGCAGGTACCCGCTCGATCCGGCTACGGTTTACGCATTTGGCGCGGCGCTCGGTGACGTCGCGGCACGCAGGCACGCGAAACCAGAGGTCCTGATCGGCGCCGACACGCGCGAATCCGGCGCATGGATTGCCGCAACCGTCGCTGCCGGCCTGGCCAGTCGCAGTGCGACAGTGCGCTACGCTGGCGTCATCACCACGCCCGGTGTGGCGTACCTGACGCGCACCGGCCCGTTCGCCGCCGGGGTGATGATTTCGGCGTCCCACAACCCCTACCAGGACAACGGCATCAAAGTATTCAGCCACAGCGGCTTTAAATTGCCGGACGACGAAGAGCACCTGATCGAACAGGAAATTCTCGCGCTACGCGAGGAAGCCGTCGAGCCGCAGCAAGCCGCGCTGGCAGCCGAAGAGGGGCTGGATCGCGAGTATTTGCGGTTCCTTTTGTCAACCACGTCGGTGCGCCTGGATGGCGTCAAGCTGGCCATCGACTGCGGAAACGGGGCGGCCTGGCAACTGGCGCCGGAACTGTTCCGCCGGCTTGGCGCCGACCTGGTCGAAATCGGCTGCGAACCGAATGGCCGCAACATCAACTGGAACTGCGGCGCGCTGCACGTGGAGGGGCTAAGCCGGACCGTGGTGGAGTCGAAGTCCGCGTTCGGAGTGGCCTTCGATGGCGATGCCGACCGAGCCATCTTCGTCGCGCAGTCGGGCAGAATCGTCGATGGCGACGCGGTACTGCTGATGACGGCGCGCGCCATGAAAGCCGCCGGCCACCTGCCGGGCGACACCGTGGTTTCGACCGTAATGTCGAACCTGGGCCTGGAGAAAGCGCTGGCGCGCGACGGCATTCGCATGTTGCGCACGCCCGTCGGAGACAAATACGTATTGGAGGAAATGGTGCGGCTGGATGCGGCGCTCGGCGGCGAACAGTCCGGCCACATCATCTTCCGAGAATACGCGACCACCGGCGATGGCTTGCTCACCGCGCTGCGTGTGCTGGAAATCGCGCGCCGCGCCGGTGCGGGTCTGGAAGAACTGACCGCCGATTTGCGGGTCTATCCGCAGAAGCTGGTCAACATCCGCGTACGCGAGAAGATCGATTTTGCCGGCGTGCCCTCGGTCAACCGTGAAATTCGGCGTGCCGAGGAAACCATGGCGGGATCGGGCCGCGTGCTGGTCCGCTACTCCGGCACCGAGCTGTTGGCGCGCGTGATGGTGGAAGCCGCCGACCAATCCCACGTCGACACCTTCACCGCAAGCATCGCCGATTCTATCCGCCGGGAGATCGGCGAGTAAGAGCGGGGCTTCGCTGGTCGATCGCGCGGTCAGGCGGGACCATGGGCCTTGCCGGTGATTCGTTCGATGCGGATCCGCACCACGGCTGTCGCGGGGCCTTCGGAGGCGATGGCCCGTTCGGCTTCGGGCGTCATCCCACCGCAGAAACGAATGGCCAGCAGCTCCAACGCGTGCCGCTTCTCCGCCGGATCGGTTACCAGGGCCGCCCGCCCGAATACGACGGCACTCTCATAGAGGGTGGACAGCTCGGCTGGCAGCACCGTGGCGCTTGCCACTGCGCAGAAGGACACGCGCTCTTCGTGCGCGATGTTTTCCAGCTTGTGCCCTTCCAAAGCGCAATGCACGTAAAGCACGTCGCCAAACAGCACGTGGTTCACTGGGATGCCATAAGGCCACCCGTCAGCGCCCCGGGTGGACAACACGCCATGCTCCGCCCGCGCCAGAATCTGGCGGGCTTGGTCCTCGTTCAGTGCCCTGTCGCGACGTCGTATTTCCCGAAAAACGGTCATCTCCGCTCGATCCATTCCGTTGAGAGCGTGGCGCTCAGGTGTAAAGTCCTTCCACCGGCTGGCCGCGCAGATCCTCGGCCGCCTGCACTTGCATGTCCTCGCTCAGGGTGTCGAGCGCCTCGATGATCTTCTGAAACGTGAAAGCCGCGTGGTTTTGCGGTCCGTAAACCTCCGCCACCAGGGCGGCCAGCTCGCGCAGTTTGACACGGGCTTGCTTCAGCTCGCGGCCCAACTCGAGATGTTCCTCGCGGGTGAGCGGCTGCGGTTGTTGCGGGCGCATCAGGGCGTATCCATGGCCGGCAGAATCGGGGACGAGTGCATGAGAATGGGCCGGCTCACAGTGTAACATATCGTCCGTTTCGGCCCGGTTCTTACCGGCTTGCTACAATCGCTGTGATGGCCAACGAAATCTACGCTGTATTCGATACCACCGAAGGCAAGTTCAAAATCCGTCTGTTTGCCGCCCAAGCGCCTCGCACCGTGGAGAACTTCGTCTCCCTGGCCGAGGGAACCAAGACCGGCAAACCGTTTTATGACGGCACGATCTTTCATCGCGTGATCCCGGACTTCATGATCCAGGGCGGCGATCCGGAGGGCACCGGCCGCGGCGGCCCGGGCTACAAGTTTGCCGACGAGTTTCATGCCGACCTAAAGCACACCAAGCCGGGCGTGCTTTCGATGGCCAATGCCGGGCCCAATACCAACGGCAGCCAGTTCTTCATCACCGTCGCCGCCACTCCCTGGCTGGACAATAAGCATTCGGTGTTCGGGGAGGTGATTGAAGGCTACCCGGTGGTGGAAAAGATCTCCAAGACGCCGCGCGGCGCGCAGGACCGTCCATCGAAAGACGTGAAGGTCGTTTCTGTCAAGGTCGAGCGGGTGTAGCGGCGTCCACGGAGCCGGTTCCCATGCGACTGGCGATCTTCGGCGGCACCTTCGACCCGATTCACAACGCTCACCTGGCCATTGCCCGCGCGGCTCTTTCTCATTTTCGATTGGACCGTGTTCTCTTCGTCCCCGCCGAGAATCCGCCGCACAAGGATGGCGTGACCGCGGCCGGTTTCGAAGATCGCGTTCACATGGCCGAGCTGGCGTGCGCTGGCGAGCCGCACTTCGCGGTGTCGCGCATCGAGGAAGGCACCCGCCGCAGCTATTCGATTGACACCATCGAGAAAGTGCGCGCCTCGCTCGCTTCCACCGACGAGCTGTTCTTTCTGATTGGCGCCGATGCATTCGCCGAAATTCAAACCTGGCATCGTTGGCGAGACGTGGCCCGACAGGTGGTCTTCCTTGTGATCAGCCGCCCCGGCGCTTCCTGTGAAATACCGAAAGAGGTGACGGCGGAGCGCCTGGACTCGCCGCATCTGGATGTCTCATCCTCCAGCATTCGTCAGCGTTTCGAGCGGGGCGAACGCGTGGCAGATGTCCCGCCGGCTCTGCTGGATTACATCGCGCAACGCGGGCTGTATGGAATGCCGGGCCGCACATAATGTAGCCTGACTCCGGTGCCGATAGCCTGCGGCGTGCGTCCGGTGGGCGGAGCGTTTGACGGATAATGCTCACCGGCGCGCGAGTTGGCAGGCGAAAGCGCCTGCCCCACTTTGTTTGTCCGCATAGGCTGGGAAACCGGCGATAATCGGACTGTGTGAAGCGTGATGGAGAATACTCTGATGGATCTTTCAATAGTTCTGCCGGACGTGTTGGTCAAAGACCCGAGCATCGCGTGGATTTGGGCGACCCACGGGACACTGGCGGTCCTGGGTTTTTGGCTTTGCCGGATGAGTCGTTGGTGGCTGGTTGTCTTCCTGCCCCTGCCTGCAATCGCTGTCCTGTTCGGCGACCGGGACCTGTGGGATCGAATCGTCGATTCAACGATACTGCAGGAGCCGAGTTCGCTCTATATACACTGGCACGTCGCGATTGCGGTGTTGCTGGTCGCCCCGCTACTCGGGTCCGCCGTTGGCCGACGATCCCGGTGGCGCACCGTTCCGTACGAGGGGAATGAGTAGCGAATACCTACGGATTCTCACCCCACGATTTCCAGAAACGCACGTGCGGCGTGGCTGAGCGCGCGGCGCGTGGGATACACGAGGCGGATTTTGCGCTCGATGTTCATTTCCCTCACCCGCACTTCGCGTAACAGCTTCTGCTCGATTTCCTGCTCCACGCACATGCGCGGTAGAAACGCCACACCCTGGTTGTCCTGCACCATCTTGCGAATACTCTCGATGGTAGGCATATCGACATCCATCCGCAGCGGCACCTTGCGCGTCTGAAACTCGTGGATGACCACGTCGCGATACGGCGAATTCACGTTGTGGGCGATGAAATTCTCTTCCGCCAGATCGTCGATGGAGACGCTCTTGTGGCGAGCCAGCCGGTGGCGCGGCGAAACCACCAGCGCGATGGCGTCGGTGTAGATCACCTTCGAGCGGATGCGTTCGTCGCCGGGATCGTAGCTGATCACGCCCAGCTCCAGGTTGCCGTCCAGCAACTCGTTGGGGATTTTGCTCGCGTGGCTTCGGCGCACCGTCACTTTGATTTTGGGATGCAGCGTGCGGTAGCGCTCGATGTGGTGCAGCAGATACAGCGTGGTGGATTCGTTGGCGCCAACCGTCAGGCGCCCGGCTGAATTGTCGCGCAGTTCGGCCAGAGAATTCTCCAGCTCGCGCTCCAGGCTCTCGAAGCGGCGCGCGAAGTCGAGCGTGCTGCGGCCCGCGTCGGTCAGTAGCAGTTCCTTGCCCGAGCGATCGATCAGCTTTTCGCCGAGCTCCTGCTCCAGCCTTTGCAACGCCAGCGACACCGCCGGCTGCGTGCGCAGCAGCTTCTCCGCCGCACGCGAGAAACTGCCCTCGGTCGCCACCATCAGAAACACTTGCAGTGGATTCAGCTCCATGGCAGATTTCAGTATAACATCGGCTAATAGATACCCGTAAGATTATAAATTTGCCAAATCCGGATCCGAATGCGCATAATGCAGAGTATCGGTGAAAGCATGAGCGAGCGCGTAATCATTTTCGACACAACGCTGCGCGACGGCGAACAGTCTCCCGGCTGCAGCATGACGGTTCCCGAGAAGGTGCGCATGGCGCGCAAACTGGTGGAACTGGGCGCGGACATTTTGGAGGCCGGCTTCCCGATCGCCTCGGAGGGCGATTTCGAGGCGGTCCAGGCCGTCAGCCGCGAGTTTCCCGACGCCCGCGTGGCGGGTCTGGCGCGCTGTTGCGCGTTGGATGTGGAGCGTGCTGTACAGGCGCTCAAGCCCGCCCGCAATCCCCGCGTACACACTTTCATCGCCACCAGCGACATTCACCTGAAATACAAATTACGCAAGACGCGCCCGCAGGTGCTGGAAGAAGCCGTAGCCGCGGTCGAGCTGGCGAAGCGTTATGTGGACGACGTCGAGTTCTCCGCCGAGGATGGCGCCCGCACCGATGTCGATTATCTGATCGAGATTTCGAAGGCCGTGGTGGCTGCGGGCGCGGGCACCGTCAACATTCCCGATACGGTGGGCTATTCCACGCCCAAGGAATACGGCGAGTTGATTGGCAAGGTGGCGCGAGCGCTCGGCTCGAGCGCCATGGTCAGCGTGCATTGCCACGACGACCTGGGCCTCGCCGTCGCCAACTCGCTCACCGCCATAGAGGCCGGTGCGCGCCAGGTGGAATGCACCATCAACGGCATTGGCGAACGCGCGGGCAATTGTTCGCTCGAGGAAGTGGTCATGATTCTCAAGACCCGCTCCGACACCTATCCGTATCACACCGGCATCCAGACCGAGCACCTGTACTCGGCGAGCCAGTTGTTGAGCTCGATCATCACCTTTGGTCCGCAACCGAACAAGGCGATTGTTGGGGCGAATGCGTTCGCGCACGAAGCCGGCATCCATCAGGACGGTTACCTGAAAGAAAAAACCACTTACGAGATCATCGACCCGCGTACGGTAGGCATCCCGGAAGGTAAGCTCGTATTAGGCAAACACAGCGGGCGGCACGCGTTGCAACAGCGTGCCCGCGATTTGGGCTACCAGCTCGACCGCCAGCAGCTCGATGCGCTGTACCATCGCTTCACCGCGGTGGCGGACCAGCGCAAGAAGGGCCTCATGGATAAGGAAATCGAAGCGCTGATACGGGAATGCCAGCCCGCCCAGACGGCGGCGGCGAATTAAGACATGGATCTAAACGTTCTGGTTTTACCCGGCGACGGCATCGGCGAGGAAGTCACCCGCGAAGCCGTACGGGTGCTCGGCCGCGTAGCCGGGAGATGGCATCATAACCTCAAACTGACCGAAGGATTGCTTGGTGGCGAGGCGATTCATCTTACCGGCACACCGTTTCCGGAAGAGACGGCGCGGCTGGCGGCGGAGGCGGATGCCACACTGATGGGCGCGGTTGGGCTGCCCGAGTTCGACAACGCTCCACCCGAAAAGCGGCCGGAGAAAGGGCTGCTGGGAATACGTAAGGCGTTGGGCGTGTATGCCAACCTGCGGCCGGTGCGCGCCTACGCGTCGCAACTGGACTCTTCGCCGCTGAAGAATCACTTGGTGGAAGGCACCGACATGATCATCGTCCGCGAACTGACGGGCGGGATCTACTACGGGACTCCGCGTGGCATTTTCGAAGAGGGCGGGGAAACGCGTGCAGTCAATACCATGACTTACACGCGGACGGAAATCGAACGGGTTTCCCGCATGGCCTTCCACCTGGCGCAAGGGCGGCGCAAGAAAGTCACGTCGGTCGACAAGTCGAACGTGCTGGAGAATTCGCAGCTCTGGCGGCGCGTGGTGATCGAAGTGGCCAAAGATTATCCGGATGTCGCGCTCGATCATCTGCTGGTCGACAACTGCGCCATGCAACTGGTTCTGAATCCGCGGCGCTTCGACGTCGTGCTCACCGAGAACATGTTCGGCGACATTCTCAGCGACGAAGGCGCGGTGCTGGCCGGTTCCATCGGGATGTTGCCTTCGGCCTCGATCGGCGGCCGCAAGCCCTCCGGCGTCTGGGTGGGATTGTACGAACCGGTACACGGTTCGGCGCCCGATATCGCGGGGCAGAACAAAGCCAACCCGCTGGGCGCGATCGGCTCGGTAGCCGCGATGTTGCAATACAGTTTCGGATTGAAGGAAGAAGCCGCCGCGGTGGATGCAGCCATTGAGGCCGTCCTCTCGAGCGGCAAGGTCACCGCGGATTTGCGACCTTCCGGCGTGCCCGCCACCACCGAACAGGTGGGCATGGCGATTTGCGCCGTGATCGGCTGAGCGCGGAGCTTACCAGCTCCGCCTCAGCCACATTTACGCTCGGCTCAGCCATAATAGGAGAAGAAGATCCGGAGTCGAACGCCGGGAACGTTCCCAGCCGTCCACCGGCTCCGGGCCCTGTTTCTATGCCTCAAACCATCATCGAAAAACTATGGAACTCGCACCTGGTCGAGGAGCAGCCCGGTGCGCCGGCGCTCTTATTCATCGATCTCCACCTGGTGCATGAAGTCACTTCGCCGCAGGCGTTTCAGGGCCTGCGCGAGCGCGGTCTG
>Ga0074045_10000326_pt1 | contig 46607 bp, 43 predicted proteins | sample BogForMeECP23OM2_FD_94442 | JGI IMG/M metagenome (GOLD analysis project Ga0074045, IMG submission 94442) | Bog forest soil microbial communities from Calvert Island, British Columbia, Canada - Bog Forest MetaG ECP23OM2 | ecosystem: Environmental > Terrestrial > Soil > Wetlands ... | reverse complement strand
CCCTCACCACGGTCGTGAGCCGACAGTAGCTTACGACGCAAGTCATCGGAATAACAACGAGCCATGCCGCGTGCGCGGCGTCCAGCCAGAGCGTTTATATTATAGCCTAAAGTGCTCTAGCCGGCAGAGCGCATGGAACATCATGTCGACGTGATTGTTCGCCAGGCGCCTACACTTCTCAAGCATGCCCGACTCTTCAGCCAGGATATCGAAATCAAACCCCAGTCCATTCCAGGTTACGATCGTGTATCCGCACTCAACCTCTTTTTCCAAATAGTTGACCAGCCCTTGAACTTCGTGCCGGCGCATTCGATTTGTCGGATGTTTGCGGTTAGCACCGCCGTGCCAGAACAACAGCTCACCTCCGCCACTCAAAAAGGTTGCGCTGCAGGAAATCCCGAGGGGACGAGACGACCTCCAGTCGTAATCATTTGCTGGGCGCGCCTTTGTGGTCTCTATATCGAACGCCAGATACTTCGTGCCCCCACCTCTTTTGGTAAGGTCGCACCGCGGCACCTTTGTCTGCAAGGATGAGTGATGTTTCACTGTTCAAAGTCGCATCGCAAGTCAATTACGGTCCAAGTCCAAGCCCCGTGCGGTTAAAGAAGGATTCTAGAAGGTCCGGCCGTCTTTGCAATCTTCGCAACTCAGCCGTGATTCTCTTGCGAAGTTCATCGAGATTATAGGAGGTGTAGTTTGCCAATCGGTTGTACTTGATGTAACCCCACACATTATCAACTGGGTTCAGTTCTGGTGCATACGGTGGAAACGGCTCAACAACCATCGTCCGATGCGCACCAAGGTAGTCTCTCACAGGCCTCGCACTGTGAATGGGGATCGCATCCCACACGAGCGTGACGGGGCTGCGGACCCTTCGGTGGACCTCCTCGATGAACCTCGCCACCGAGTCTCCGTGGAAATTGGCGTTGTCTGCGAGGAGGTGAAAATGGAAACCAAAATGTGCGCGCTTAGGGCTGATCGTTATAGCCCCGATAACGGAAATGCGACCATGAGGCTCCGACAGCTTAATCACCGGCGTGTGGCCACGTGGTGCCCAAGTCCGTCGTCGTACCGGGGCAAGCATGAAGCCTGCCTCATCGGCAAACACGATGTAAGCGCGTCTCCTGCGTGCCCGTTGTGGAACTGAGGTAGGCACCTTGATCATCCAACGCGAGGCCACCTGCAAAAATCCACGAATCGGCTGTAACAACTGGATTCGTGAGTCACAGAGCAACTCGCTCACCAACCACGATATCGTGGTTCGATCTGGATCCGAACAGCGACCCTGACCAAGTGCGACCGCAAAGGTGCCAGCAAGGCCGAAATCGCCCGCCGCCCACAGGATCGTTCGCACTTCGGTCCGTCCATTCTGTCTGCTAAGAACTCCGAAATTCTTGCCTGTCCTGCCGCCTTACGCAGCCCTGCCGAAAGCACACGTTCAACCGGCGATCGTTCAGGCGGTCGAGTCCGAGGTTGCGTGCATCCTGCAAAACGTTCCGAAGTTCCGTGGGCGACGGGACCAGTTGAGAAAGGCCATCGGTAACAACACACTAGCCATTGTTGATCGCGAATTGCTTGCTCCCATTCTCGGGAGTTCGGTGGATGCGTGGATTCGCCAAATGGAGTTGCAGGGCGTACGCCTCTATTCGATCGTGGACCGGGGTGAAGCCTTCACCCACGCTGCTTCGATGGTTCTGGGCGTCCCGACAGCGACAAACGACACCACGGCGGTTTCCCGCCTCCTCAAAGGCGGCGAGATAATACCCCGGCCAGTATTACGCTTTTGGGATTTTGTCGTTTTTGCCCATCAACGCGATCTCCTGGATGCGGAAAGGTGTGACAAGATCCGCCAGTTCCTTCGCAAAATGGATGAGCGGCTGCATCCGTGCTTTGCAAAGTGCTCTTTCCAGGACGGGCTGCCGCATTTCTATGCGCGGTTAGTCTGCTCTGACCGGCCAACAGTTGGTGCAGGCCAACCTCAGGAGAGATTTGACGAGAGGCTCCTTTTGATCGCAACCTGATCGCGGGATGATGCCTCGGACGGGCTGGATCAGCGCGCCTTTCCAAGTCCGACGTTCTGATCCAAGAGTGCAAGAGGGGACGGACGCGTTTTATTGCGACTGGAAACAGACGCAGCCCCCCTCTCCCTACTTCTTCCTCTTCGCCACCAACCTCACCCGCTTGGTTTGGGAGAGCGGGCCGGGGGTTAGCGCGTCGTCGACGATTTCGTGTTGCTCTTGCTGGTGGCGCTTGCCGGAGCCGGTGGCGGGGCTGGCGGATTCGGCGCGGCCGATGTAGCGGATTTCACGGTGGGTGGTGGCGGCCAGCGGGTGCATCTGCTCGCGGATGTAGCGCCAGGGGCCCATGTTTCTGGGCTCTTCCTGGGCCCAGACGATCTCGGCGGACTGCGGGTAGCGCGCCAGAATCTCGGCAGCCTGAGCGGCGGCGAACGGATACAGTTGCTCCACGCGGATCAGCGCGACGTGATCGGCTTTGCGCTCCTCGCGGGCTTGCAGCAAGTCGTAATAGACTTTGCCGGAGCAGAAGACCACGCGAGAGATCCGCTGCGGATCGGCGGCACTGTCATCCAGGATTTCGATGAAGCCACCGGTCGCGAAATCGTGCACGCCGGAAACGGCGCGTGGATGACGGAGCAGGCTCTTGGGAGTGAAGACGATCAGCGGCTTGCGCACGCCGCGGCGGTCGGAGCCGCCGTACATCTGGCGGCGGAGTAAGTGGAAGTATTGCGCCGGAGTGGTGCAGTTACAAACCTGCATGTTATTTTCGGCGCAGAGGACTAAGTAACGCTCGATGCGGGCGCTCGAATGTTCGGGGCCCTGCCCCTCGAAGCCGTGCGGCAGCAACATCACTAAGCCGCTCGGTTGCCCCCACTTGGATTCGGCGCAGGAAATGAACTGGTCGATCATGATCTGCGCGCCGTTGGCGAAGTCGCCGAACTGCGCTTCCCAGATCACCAGCGTCAGCGGATCGGCCACGCTGTAACCGAACTCGAAACCGAGCACCGCGTATTCGCTCAGCGAGCTGTCGAACACGTCGAAGCGGGCCTGGTCCGGCGAAATGTGTTGCATGGGGATGTAGCGCTGGCCGTTTTCGTAATCGTAGAACGCCAGATGGCGTTGGCTGAAGGTGCCGCGGCCGGAATCCTGCCCGCTCAGGCGCACGGCGGTGCCCTCGAGAGCCAGTGTGCCGAATGCGAGCGATTCGCCCAACGCCCAATCGATCGGCGTTCCCTGGGCGATGGCGTTGCGGCGCTTCTCGAGAAAGCCGCGCAGCTTGGGATGCGGGTGGAAGCTATCCGGAAAATTGGTGATGCCGCGAACCACGCGCTCGATCACCTGCTGGTTTACGGCGGTGCGCGGGCAGAATCCGGAGATCTCGCCGGTGGTCACCGCGCTCAATTCCTGTAGCTCGTAATGCTCCGCCTGCGCCTCCGCAGCGTCATAACCGTCTGCCAGGCGCTCGCTGACCTCGCGGCGCATGGCGGCGACGCCTTCGGCCGTGGCGACGCCCTCGCGCACCAGGTGCTCGGCAAAGAGCGTGGCGACCGAGGGATGGTCTTTGATCTTGCGGTACAGAATGGGCTGGGTGTAACTGGGGTCGTCGGCTTCGTTGTGCCCGTGGCGGCGGTAGCAGATCATATCGATCACCACGTCGGTCTTGAACTGCTGGCGGTAATCGAAAGCGATCTGCGCCACGCGGACGGCGGCCTGCGGGCTATCGCCGTTGACGTGGAAGATGGGCGCCTGCACGCCGCGCGCGACGTCCGTCGAGTACGGCGTGGAGCGCGATTCGTCAGGCAGCGTGGTGAAGCCGATTTGATTATTGATGATGAGGTGAATGGTGCCACCGGTCGAATAGCCGTCAAGCTGCGAGAGGTTCAGCGTCTCGGCCACCACACCCTGACCGGCGAAGGCCGCGTCGCCGTGGATGAGCAGCGGAATGACGCGCTCGCGGGCGGTGTCGCCGAGGCGGTCCTGCTTGGGGCGCACGATGCCTTCGACCACAGGGTCCACCGCTTCCAGGTGGCTGGGATTGGGAGCGACCGAAACCGCGATTTCGCGGCCGTTTTCGCAGCGGCGCACGCCGTGTGCACCCAGGTGGTACTTCACGTCGCCAGAGCCCTGCGTGCTCGAAGGATCGATTTCCCCCTCAAATTCGGAGAAGATCTGCTTGAGATCCTTGCCGACCACATTGGCGAGCAGGTTGAGACGGCCGCGGTGTGCCATGCCGATGACGATCTCCTGTACGTTGCCGCGGCTGGAGCGATCGAGAATCTCTTCGAGAATAGCCAGCGCGGTTTCGCCGCCTTCCAGCGCGAATCGCTTCTGGCCGACGAAGCGGGAGTGGAGAAAATGCTCGAAGCCCTCGGCGGCGATCAGGTTGCGTAAGATGCGCAGGCTGGTCTCGGGCGCGAGCGGCCAGTGGTTCTTCTCCGGCTCCATGCGCTGTTGCAGCCAGCGCTTCTGCTCCGGCACCTGAATGTTCATGTACTCGCAGCCGATTTTGCCGCAGTAGGTCTCGCGCAACGTTTCAAGAATCTCGCGCAGCGTGGCGAGCGGTTTGGGGCCGGCTTCGCCGATAGCATCGCCCAAACTGCCGGTGAGGAATTCGCGGTCCAGGTCCCAGATGGTGAGGCCGTACGTTTCCGGGTCGAGCTCGGCGTGATAGCTGGGCTGGTGGCCGAGCGGGTCCAGGTCGGCGATGAGATGGCCGCGCACGCGGTACGCGTTGATCATCTGCATGATGCCGGCTTCCTTGGCGATCTCCGCGGTGCGCGCGGAGGCGCCGCCTGGAAGGCGCGGCCGGCGGTCGGTCTCCCAATGCACCGGCTGGTGCGGAATGTGCAGGTGATCGAACACCGCTTCGTAGAAGCCGGCCTCGCCATCCACCAGCGCCTGCACTTTGCCCAGGAACGCGCCCGATTCGGCGCCCTGTATGATGCGGTGATCGTACGTGCAGGTGAGCGTCATCACCTTGCTGATGCCGAGCAGGGCGCGCGTTTCGGCGGCCGTGCCGCGGTATTCGGCCGGATAGTCGATGGCGCCTGTGGCGATGATGGCGCCTTGGCCGGGCATCAGGCGCGGGTTGGACGCCATCGTGCCCACGGTGCCGGGATTGGTCAGCGAAATCGTGGTGCCCTGCAAATCCGCGGTCGCGAGTTTGCCGGTCCGAGCGCAGGAGACCAGGTCGTCGAAGCGGTTCAGATATTCCTGAAAGTTCAGCGCGCCGGCGTCCTTGATATTGGGCACCAGGAGATTGTGCGTGCCATCCTTGCCGGCGGCGTCCACCGCCACGCCGAGATTGATGTGTGGATGGATCACGCGATAGGCCGCGCCGTCCTTTTCCGCGTACGCCTGGTTGAGGCCGGGCATGGCTTCGAGCGCCTTGACCAAAGCCCAGCCAATCAAGTGCGTATAAGACACCTTGCTCAGGCCTAGAACGGCCCGGTGCTGGTTAATGATGCGGCGGTTCTCATCCATCACCTTGACCGCGATGGTGCGCTGCGACGTGGCGAGCGGGATGGAGACGCTGGCCGCCATATTCTCCGCGATGCGGCCGGCGGCACCGCGCAGCGGCTGCAACTGGCCACCGGCGGGTGGCTCGAGCGAAGGTTTCGCTGGCGCTGGGACTGCGGGCTTCGGCTCCGGAGCGGGGCTCGCGCCGCTCGCGTCGAACACTTCCTTCCAGCTTTCGTCTACCGCCGAGCGGTCGCGAAGGTATTGCCGATACAGCTCTTCTTCCAGCCAGCTATTGACGCCCATTTGCGGATCGGGATTGACAGACATGCGGGAGGAACTTCCCTATCTATGATAACTTGGGCGGTTAGAAGGATTCTTCTAGGTGCGCACCGCACCGCATGCCCGCGCCCGCATCCTTCCGATCATAGCGCGCATCTTACCGAATACATGGAATCTACAGTGACGGTTTTGGGGATTGCCGGGAGTCTGCGCAAGGGCTCGTTGAACCGGGCTGCACTGCGAGCGGTACAGGCGCTGGCGCCGGAGGGAGTGCGGGTCGAGATCTTCGATCTCGATGGCATTCCGCTCTACAATCAGGATGACGAGAACGCGCCGCCGCCAGGCGTGGTGGAACTGAAAGCGCGAGTGCGGGCGGCGGACGCGGTTCTGTTTGTCACTCCCGAATACAACCACTCGATTCCCGGCGTGCTGAAGAACGCGGTCGATTGGGGTTCGCGGCCGTATGGGGATAGCTGTTGGCAGCGGAAACCAGTGGCAGTGATGGGCGCTTCACCCAGCCCGCTGGGAACCGTGCGGGCGCAGCATCATTTGCGGCAGATTCTGGTGGATCTCGATATGCACTTATTGAATCAGCCGGAAGTGTTGATCTACGGTGCGGCGCAGAAGTTCGACGCGGCGGGAAACCTGACGGACGAGCACACAGCGAAGTCGATCCAGAATATGCTGGCTGCTCTGGCTGCGTGGACGCGGAAGCTGCGGTGAGGAAAAGGCTGGGGCGAGTATTCTCGCGGTCCGGCATGTTTCGAGATAACCTAATAGGTACGGGAGCTCCAGTTTCGATCAAACCCGCACGCGATTCATTTTGAACAACGGAGGCATTACTATGGCCAAACTGAAAGGCACCAAGACTCACGAGAATCTGAAAGCGGCGTTTGCCGGCGAATCGCAGGCCAACCGCCGCTACCTGTATTTCGCCAAGCAGGCCGACGTGGAAGGCTGTCCGGATATCGCGGGCCTGTTCCGCGACACCGCGGAAGGCGAGACCGGCCACGCGCATGGCCACCTGGACTATTTGAAGCCGGTCGGCGACCCAGCCACGGACCTGCCCATGGGCGACACGGCAACCAATCTTGCTTCGGCCATCGCCGGTGAGACACACGAATACACCGACATGTACCCCGGCATGGCCAAAGCCGCTCGCGAAGAGGGCTTTGCCGAGATCGCCGACTGGTTCGAAACCTTGGCCAAGGCCGAAAAGTCCCATGCCGGCCGCTTCACGCAGGGCCTGAAGAGCCTCGCCTAAAGCCGATCCCGCGGTTTGCCCGCTGTGGCCAATCGCCGTCTCAGACGTGCGGCCAGGGCACCGGAGAAATGCCGTGCCGCCACGGCCGCGCGCAAGCGCTCCGTGGCGGTCTGGAGTCATGCATGTCCGTTATCAAAGGGACGCCGACCGCCGGCCTGTGCTACGACCACAACCAGCCGGTTTATTGGGACAAGTCCGCCTTGCAGCAGGAACTCGATCGCGTGTTCGAGATCTGCAGCGGTTGCCGCCTGTGCTTCAACCTCTGTTCCAGCTTTCCCGCCCTGTTTCAAGCGGTCGAACGCGCTGGCGATGTCCGCCAGATTCGGCGGGAGGAGACCGACCGCGTAATCGACCTCTGCTTCCAATGCAAGATCTGCTACGTGAAGTGTCCTTACACGCCAGGCGACCAGCATGAGTTCCAACTGGATTTTCCGCGCCTGATGATTCGCGCCAACGCGGTCCGCCGCAAAGAGCGCGGCATCCCGCTACGGAATCGCCTACTAGCGCAGCCGGAGCGGATCGGCCGCATGGCCGGCATGACGCCCGCCCTGGCGAACTGGGCCAATCGCCAGCCGCTGCTGCGCATGGGTCTGGAGCGCGCACTCGGCATTCACCGCGAGAAGATCCTGCCCGAGTTTCACGGCGAGACGTTCGAGGACTGGTACCGCAGACAGCCCGCGCCGGCGGGGGATCCGAACCAGGCGGTTCTCTTCTACACCTGCTCGGTGAATTACAACGACCCGGAAATCGGCAGAGCCGCGATCGAGGTGTTTTCGAAGAACGGCGTATCGCTCGGCGTTCCGCGGCAGAACTGCTGCGGCATGCCCGCCATCGAATCCGGCGATCTCGAATTGGCCAAGCGGATGGCGGAGCGGAACGTGGCCTCGCTGCTGCCCGAAGTGCGCGCGGGCAAGAAGGTGGTGGCCGTCGATCCCACCTGCTCGTACATGCTGCGCAAGGAGTACGCCGAGCTGGTCGGCACGCCGGAAGCGCGCGAAGTGGCCGCCGCCGCGCGCGACATCTGCGAGTTTCTCTTCGAGCTCAAACAGCAGGGGAAATTCAACCGCGATTTCCGTTCCTCGCCGGGCAGCATCGCCTATCATCTGCCGTGTCACTTGCGCGCGCAGAACATCGGGTACCGCTCGCGCGATATGATGCGGCTGATTCCCGGAACCAAGATCACGCTGATTGAGCAGTGCTCTGGCCACGACGGCACCTGGGCCATGAAGCGCGAGTTTTTTCCGCTTTCGTTACTGGCGGGCAAGAAGGCCTTCGACGCATTCGACGAATCCGGCGCCGACGTTTGGGCCAGCGATTGCCCGTTGGCGTCGCTTCAGATTCAGCAGGCGCTCGGGCGTCGGCCGATGCATCCAATCCAGGTGCTGGCACGCGCCTATTGCGCCGATGGTTTTCCCAACCCGGTGGAGCGAAGTTCCGAATGAAGCCGATTGACGTTTCCGAAATCAAGAACATCGCCGAGTATGAATTGGAACGCGCCGAATTGCGGCCCAGGATGATGGCGCTCAAGGACCGCCGCCGGGTGCACGTGGGCGACCACCTGACGTTGCTTTTCGAGAACCGCGACACCGTGTGCTACCAGATCCAGGAGATGATGCGGGTGGAGCGGATGGTGCTGCCCGAGGCGATCCAGCATGAGGTGGACACTTACAACGAGCTGATTCCCAGCCACGGAGACCTCTCCGCCTGCCTCCTGATCGAGTACGAATCTCCGGAAGAACGCGACGTGCGGCTGCGCGAGTTGCGCGGCCTGGAAGAGCACGTTTCGATCGCGGTGGCCGACCTGCCGCCCACGCCCGCCATTTTCGATACGCGTCAGATTTCGACCGACCGGTTGAGCGCGGTGCAGTACATCAAGTTTCCGCTCACGCCGGAGCAGCGGGCGCGCTGGTCGAGTGGCGCGCGCATCGTGGTGGACCACCTGAACCTACGGGTCGAGCAGCCGCTTACTGCGGCGCAACTGGCCGAACTGAGCGAGGATTTCGCGTAGGCTGCCCAGGTACTGGAACCAGGCTGTTGGCAGGTCGGGGACCTGCCCCACTCAGCCTTCGAGGAACATTTCGCCGCAGACGGCGTCCCAGTCGGCGGCGGGGTAAGCGGCTGCGATATCGGCCACAGGAACGCCGCCATCGGCTAGCGCGGGGGCTGCGCCTTCGGCTGTCAGCGCCAGTTGCAGGCGCTCCATTTCGCGTTGGATCCAGGGCTTGATTTCGGTGCCACGCAGCAGATGGCGGAAGGCCATCGGGCCGCTGCGATCCGGCTTCACACGCAGGTACCAGCCCCGCTCGGCGCTGCCGGTCTCGACCACTTCGCCATCCACGGGGCAGACCACGCGCACGTCGGCATCGCGGCGGCGGGCGTGAAACGCGGCGCCATTGGCATGCACGCGCTCGCCCGGCTGTGGCAGTCGCAGCGCATCCGGCGTCCCGAGCAGGCGTGCGCCCAATTCGTCCAACCCCACCAGCACCGTTCCATCTTTCTCGAGGCGCGCCCACGTGTGGCCGCGATGGTAGAAGCGGTCGAGCGGAAATGCCATGCCGAACGCGTCTTCTTCCTGCTCTGGCACGCGTGCGAGCGGATGCCGCTCGATCAGCTTGGCGTGCGTTTCGCACTCGCGGCAATCAAACGCATGCGGACATTGCCGCTCCAGGAACTCGCCGGTCAGCACGTGGCGGCACACCCGATCGCAGGCGGGCAGACTTTCGAAATCGGAGTGCCAGCGTATGGCCTCCGCCTGGTCCGCGAGCAACGCACGTCGCGAACGGACGACCGCCGAAACTATTGTCGCCGCGACTGCCGTCAGCACCGCATAGAAGGCGCCCAGGAAAATGATGTGGCCGGCGCCCCAATTGAATCCGTAAATCCACGGCAACATATTAATACCTCCCGGCCAGCGCGGTTTCTTCCTCGCGCGCGGCCGCTTCGAGTCTCAGTTCGCGCTCTTCCGGGAACAGACTGAAGTAGCGGAACGAAAATGAATACACCAGAACTCCGTATGCCACCACCGCCAGGAAGGTCCCGATTTCCTGCCAGCTCGGATAATAAGAGACGAACGAATCGAAGGACAGCGTAGGTAACGCGAGCGTCTGCACGGTCATCACGAAACGGTTGAGCGCTACACCGCAGCAGGCCATCGCCGCCGCAGTCACCAGCCAGCCGGTGTGCATGCGCAGCCGCGGCGTCAGCATCACCAGCGCGGGCAATAGTCCGAAGACGACGATTTCCGCGAACAGAATCCAGGTGCCGAAGGGCTTCCAACTGTAATATTGCCAAGCCTCGAAACCGCTGCCGGGCGATGTGCGGTTGATCCAGACCAGAGTGTCCACCGTCTTGGCCAGCACATAAACGGACAGCAGCAGGCCGGAGACCCGCGCCAGTAGCCGGTACACCGCGGGCCTAACCAGCCGCTTGCGCGACAGTGTTTCCACCAGCTTGGTAGTGAGCAGGATGAAACTCGGACCCACCGCGGCCGCCGACAGAATAAAGAGGAAGAACGTGGACGGCCACACCGCCAGTCCTTCGCGGAACGCAAACGGCCGGCCGCGCAGTACGCCATACAAGCCGCCGAGCGAGCCCTGATGGAAGAATGAAAGGAATGTGCCCACGCCCGCCAGCACATAAACCAGATTATGCAACTTGTGTTCGAAAACCAGGAACGACGGCACGTCGTGCAGCTTGCGGTTGCGCAGCACGATGGGTAAGTACTCGATCAGCAGCACGGTGAGATAGCAACTAATGCAGAAGGTGACTTCCGTCAGCATCGAATGCACGTTGGGGTACCAGAAGGTGAACCACGACCGGAGCGGCTGGCCGACATCCACCATCAGCGCGGCAACCGCGCCGCTGTAACACACCACGCCGATGACGACGGCGCTGTTAATCACCGCGTGCAACTCGTCGATCTTCAAAATGTAAAGCAGGAACCCGGTCAGGAATGCGCCCGCGCCCAGCGCGATCACAGTCAGGTCCAGGAAGATCCAGAGGCCGAATGCGAAGCGGTTGTCCATGTTGGTCTGGTTCAGGCCTTTCACCAGACACAACCCGGCGCAGTACAGACCGAACACCAGCAGGGCGGCCCAAGGGAGAATCCAAAGCAGGAATCGTCCAGTGGAGGAGCGCCGCAGACCGCGCGTGATGAATTCCTTATCCACGGTGCTCATCCTTTCCATCGGGGTGCGGAGCGTTGGCGATTTCGCGCACCCAATCGCGCTGCGAGCGGTAGTGAATCTTCGGCTCGGTGCCGATTTTTTCGAGCAGGCGGAAGCTCTCCGGGCGCGCGGCGTCCTGCGCAACTTCGGTGGACGAATCGTTGAGATCGCCGAAGCGCAGCGCGCCGGTGGGGCAGGCTTCCACGCAAGCCGGAACGTAATCGGCCGCATCGATTTCGCGTTGGCCGGCGGCGGCGGCTTTCTGCTGCGCGGCGTGCCAGCGGCCGTGGCAGAAATTGCATTTCTCGACCACGCCCCTCATGCGCGGCGAAACGTCGGGGTTGAGCGTTTTCTCCATGCCGGCCGGCCATGCCGGGTCCCACCAATTGAAATAGCGCGCGTGGTACGGGCAGGCGACCATGCAATAGCGGCAGCCCAGGCAGCGCTCCGGCATCTGGCCGACGATGCCGGTTTCCGGGTCCACGTCCACCGCCTGCTGCGGGCAGACGTGTACGCAAGGCGCGTCGTGGCCGCACTGCTGGCAGAGGACGGGCACGAACGCGGTGCGGCGCTCCGGATAAGCACGGTGGTTATCCACCTTGTAAACGCGAATCCAGGTGATGCCCTTTCGATCATTGGCGGATTCGGGCATCGGCGGGATGTTGTTCTCCACCGCGCAGGCCATCATGCAGGCGCCGCAGCCGTTGCACTTGTCGATATCGATCGACATGCCGTAGCGTCTCACTCGGCCGTGTCGATCTTGTGCCGTCATACTCGCACCACCCGGGCAGTCCGATTCGGGCCGTACAGATCGACCATCCGCGCGCCGCCCGCCACTTCCACTACGCCGGCCGGCACGCCTGCATCAATCACGGCCACCACGCTAAGCCGGCCGCGTGCGGTTTCGAACACGCAGCGGCTGCCATTTTCGATGCCGTTCGCGCGCGCGTCGGCTTTCGAAAGCGCCACGCGATTAGCGGACAAGCGCAGGTTCGACTCGCGTTCCAGTTTCGACATCAGCGGCGATTCCAGACCGCCGCGCCCCGGCTCCGCCGTCACCACCGTCAGCGGCAGCTCGTCATGCAATGTGGGGCTGGTCAGCGGCCTGCCAACAACGGCAGCGGCGAGCTCCAGCTTGCCAGGCGCCGCTTGCTTTTCCGTGTCGTCCATCCAGCAGCCGCCCTGGTTGAGAGCTTTCCAGAAATCGTCCGCGGTCGCTTCTTTCACCGGCTTCGATTTCGCGGCCACGTAGTCGATCAACGTGCCGCGTCCGGCTTTGTGAATGGCGTCGGCTCGCTCCCGTAGCGCATCGGTCTGCGGCAGGCCGGCGATCCGCGCCACGAACTCGCCCGAATTCACCACTGGCACCACCGGCGCGATCAGCGGCGCGGCAATGCGAAAGACCGCGGCGACCGTATCGATGGCCGGCCCGATGTCTTCGGCCGTTTCCGGATACACCGCCGTGGGCAGCACGTACTGCGCGTGCCGCGCATAGCCTTCGCTCGTGGAACTGAACACCACCACGGCGGCGTTTGGCGCCAGCTTCGGTTCAATGTCCTGCCACGGCACATAGCCGCCGGGTAGCGATTCGTCGATCAGCAGGACGCGAATCGACCGATCCGGCGCGGCGGAAACCGCGGTCGATGGCGCGGCTTTCTTCCACGCCTCCGGCACAGGCGCCTCGCGCCGCGCCACCACCGTGCGGCCCAACGCGCCGAGTTCTGCATTCCAATTCCCCGGCGTCACACCGGGGTCCGCGGCCAGCGCCAATACCGGGCCGGCCGCCATTGCTTCCTTCGCCGCGCCTAACGTCTTCTCATCCACGCCCGTTGCGCGTGCGGCTTCCGCGATGGCGATCTCTCCGGTCAGCGCCGACGCGATTGCCGACTCGGTACCGGGACGAATGGGCAGCCAGATATCGGCCAGCGCCGCGGTCCGCGATTCCACCGGTTCGACTTGTATCAGCCGGAAATTGGCGCGCGCGGCGAACACGTTGCCCGGAGTGCCCCAACCATCGAAGAGCGGCGCGCCGAAGCTCACCACGGTTCTTGCCGCAGCCAGGTCGATCGCGTAGGCAGGTTGGAACGGCGTCAGGTAGAGGCCGCCAGCCATCACGGCCATGGCGCGGCGATAGGTCCAGGACACCGTGCGGCCTGGGCGCAAATCGAGCACCGCAACGCGCTCGCCGGCGCCGCGTTGCGCAATTGCACGAGCCACCGCCACGATGGCTTCCTTCACCGGCCCTTGCCGTATGCGCGCCGGATGATACGGAAGCTGATGCCCCACTAAGCCCCACGGGCACAGCGCGCCGTGGCCGATGGGATGCGGTTTCACACCGGTGAGCGAAACCGGCTGGCCGCCCACGCACCGAGCGCGCACCGCGCACCCGGCCGGGCACAGCGTGCAGTGGGTGAAGCGCGCGCGAATTTCGCCGCGAGCCGGTCGTGGGATGCCCGGCCAGTTTTCGCTCCACAGCGCGGTATCCGTGATCAGCCGCCACGGCGCCGGCGTCAGCAGCGCGCCGGCCGCTCCGCCACCCACGAACTTGAGGAGGTTACGCCGCGTCGTGGTCACTTGTGACACCCCAGGCAACTGTATTCCAGGCCCTGCCGGCGGTGGCAGCTCACGCAATCGTCCATCTTCATTCCGCCTTCGCTCCGCAACGCCACCGGCGCCACCGGCCGCCCCCAGATGTCGCGCGAGTAGCCGCTGATCGGGTCCTGCTGATACGGGCGCAGCGCCGTGGCGCCGCCTTCGTTGCCGTGGCACTGCTCGCATTTCACTTGGCCCAGCTTGACGTGGGAGATGTGCGAGAAGTAGACATTCTCGGGCTGCCGCGCATAACTCAGCCATTGCGGCTCGCGGTTCGGCGTTACGTAATGGTCGATGAAGTTCTTCTCTTCCGCCGTGGTACCCATCGCGGCGGCATGGCAACCGGAGCACTTATCCAGCGTGGGGATGCCGGCATAGGTTCCGTCGTCGCGGAACGAGTGGCAGTCCTCGCACTTGGTTCCGGCCTTTTCCGCGTGAATCTTGTGGCTGAAGTTTACCGGCTGCAGCCGGGTCTGATAAAGGATGCGCGGAAACGCCAACCAGCCGCCCGCCAGCGCGAGCAACATTCCCGAAGCGAACGCGATTTTGCCGCCAATCATTCCGACGCCCCAATCCCTTTCGCGAACGGCGAGAAGAAGTCGTGAAACAAGGCAGGGCTGGATTCGCGATCGAGCAGCGTCACCACGCCCACGGCGAACAGCCCGCCATCGGCGGCCATGCCGGAGCCATGCTGCACGGCCTCGTTGATGCGGCGCACGTCCCCCTCCATCCATGCCCGCGCCGGCGCGGCCTGCATCAGGTGGTCGGTCGTGCCTTCCACCACGCGCCCCTCGAACAGCCATCCCACCGTGTACGGATCGGTCGAAAGGCGGGCCGGGTTGGCGCGCAGGTACAAATTGCAGCCGGTCAGCAACAGAGGATTGGGGAATACCACTTCCCAATCGACTCCGCCCGCGGTCAGAATTGCCGCCGGCCGGTGCAGGCCCTGCTGCCATACGTATTGGACACGCTCCACCTTCCCCAGCGCGCGGCTCAGAAATGCGTCAATGCCCGCGTGGCATTGCCCGTCCTCGCCCACGTCCAGCCAGAGATGATTGGCCGTGTACCTCAACCCGGCGGGCATGGCGATTCCGTCCACTTCGTCGCCCGCGGCCATCGGGTTCGCCATGGCGGTGTAGAGTTCGCAGTAGCGGTGACTGTCGGTGCCGCAACGCGATAGCAGCGACTCGCTGAACGGCACCAGCTTCGCCACCGGCGCCGCCGCGCAGTATTGCATCAGCGACTCGCCCAGCAGCGGGCATGGCCCGCCGGCCGCGCCATCGATGGCGTTCGACTGATACACGCGGCATGTGAGGTACGCGGCTGAGGGGCATTTCTCGTCCGCGTGCACGCTACCCGCCGCCACGTTCAGCGGAATCAGCTTCCGCACGCTGGACGCGTGGCAGAAATGGACCTGAGCTTCTCTGAGGAAGGGGCAGGTCATGGCTGCTACCGCTCGGTTTCTTTCGTGGGCTCTTTCTTGGCCACTGGCTCGCCGCCATCGGCCATGGTCAGCCCAAGCTGCGGGATTCCGAATGCATGCCCGTCGCCGTATGAGGCGGCCAGGCCGGAAACCTCTTGATCGAGCGCCGAAAGCGCCGCCTTTTTCTTGCGTCGGGCAGCCAGTTCCTGCACCACGCCAAAGGCCACCGCCAGGCAGCAAATCAATGTCACCACCCCCAACCCGACGTTGGTAATGGTCAGCCAATATGTAGATGGATCGTTCAAGATGCGTCTCCTTCCGTTACAGATCAATTGCAACCGAAGGGCCGTGCAGAAAGAAAAGGAGTTAGGCGCAAAGGTGAAAGCGATCATGTTTGGTTTTCAGACACGAAAATCTGATATTCCGGCATGACGGCGATTTCCGGTTAGGTGGTTGCTTCACCTGACCGTGGCCGTCACGGGCAACCTCAAGGATGCCCCACCGAAAACGCGGTTTCTTCTGTGGGGCATCCTTTAGGTTGCCCTTTTGCTGGCGGCAATCCCGCCGCCGTATTCGCGCAAGATCGCAACACCCATCACCACCGCGCACGTCAGCATCGCCACGCGCACATAGATCGCGATCGGGATACCTGCGTCGCCCACAATCTGCCGCGCCAGGCCGAATCCAGCGCTGGTGGTGCACAGGCCGAAGTAGACTCTTTCGATTGGGTTGCCGCTGACCGCGGCCAGCACCAGCAGCGCCGTGGTCACCGCGACGTAGACGCCGGCAATGATCCAGCCCGATGCCGGCGAACCAGCGTGCAACGGCCGCACCACGAGCGTCCCCGTGTACACCGCCAGCAGTAGAAACGCCACCGTGTGTACCAGCGCGATGATGACCCGCTTGCGATTGCTGAGAATGACGTAGCGGCGCATGAGTTCGAAGCTCCAGCATAGCCGACGGCGGCGTGAGCGGAGCGACGAAGCTCCAGGAGTTGGCAGGCCGGAGGCCTGCCCCACTGGGCTGTCGCAAAATCCCGCACCCCCATTGCGCCCTCCGCCCTTCACTCTGCCCCATTCAGGCCCAAATTTCGGCAATTCAGGTCCGATGGATTGAAATATGCGGCTTTCCACACCACACTAGGTAGAATGGGTATCAATCTCGGGCTGGATATTGGGGCCATCAGCCTAAAGCTCGCCGCACTGGGCAAAACCGCCGACCGGGGAATCCTGGAAAGCCTCTGCGCCGCGCATCCTGAGTTCCGCCTGACGGAATTCGATGGCCGCCCGCTGGTGCTGTCCGATTACCGGCGGATTTCGGGTAGCCCAATCCAATCTACCTACGATCTGCTGGACGAGTTTTACGAGACGGTTCCCGAAGTGCGCGTCGAGGGCATACGCGTCACCGGCTCCGGCAGCCGCACCATCGCCAAGGTGCTCGGCCTGTTCTTCGAAAACGAGTTCAAGGCCATCGCGCGCATGATGGCGGCGTTTTATCCGCAGATTCGCACGGTGTTCGAAATCGGCGGCGAGAGCTCGAAATATATACGGCTGGATGCAACCGGCATTCAGGATTACGACCGCTCCGGCGAATGCGCGGCCGGCACCGGTTCTTTCCTCGATCAGCAGGCGTTGCGCATGCAGTACTCGGTGGAGGAAGTGGGTGGCCTGGTGTGTGGCGCGTGCTCCGCGGCGCGCATCGCCGGCCGTTGCTCGGTGTTTGCCAAGAGCGACATGATCCACGCGCAGCAGAAGGGTTACCGGCCGGCCGAGATTCTGCGCGGGTTGTGCGACGCGGTAGCGCGCAATTTCAAGAGCTCCATCGTCAAGGGCCGCAAGGTGGAAGCGCCGGTGGCGCTGATCGGCGCGGTTTCGCAAAACGCCGGCGTCACACGAGCGCTGGTGGAAGCCTTCAACCTGCGCCCGGAAGATCTCCTCATCCCCGAACAGTACGCCTGGTGCGGCGCGATTGGCACGGCCATTCTCGAAGCCGAAGAAACACGCAAGCGTTCGATTTTCGAAATCCATCGCCTTCGGCAGCACGATACCGAAGTAGCCGTGCAGGATTCGAAACCGCTCCTGACGGAGAACGTGATCCAGTTGCGCGACCGCGTCGGCGTGTATACGCCACCGGCCGATGGCCGGCCGATCCCTGCCTATCTGGGCCTGGATATCGGCTCGGTTTCGACCAATGTGGTGGCGATCGACGAATCGGGCACCGTGATCCACGACGTGTATCTGCGCACCGCCGGCCGGCCGATCGAGGCCGTGCAGCAGGGCCTGAGCGAAGTGGAACGCCTGTGGGGCAACCGCTTGCAGATTTGCGGTGTGGGCACCACCGGAAGCGGGCGCGAACTCATCGCCGAGTTTGTCGGTGCCGATTCCGTCAATGATGAGATCACCGCGCACAAGACCGGCGCCATTCACATCTCGAACACCTTGGGCGGCGAGCCCGTGGATACGATTTTCGAAATCGGCGGCCAGGACTCCAAGTTCATCTCCATTGAAAAGGGCGTGGTCGTCGATTTCGCCATGAACGAAGCCTGCGCCGCGGGCACGGGCTCCTTCCTAGAAGAGCAGGCCGAGAAGCTGGGCATTAGCATCAAGGGCGAATTCGCCAGACTCGCTCTCGCCTCCGCCAACCCCACCCGCCTGGGCGAGCGCTGCACGGTCTTCATGGAGCGCGACGTTACGGGCTGGTTGCACAAGGGCGAAACGGTGCCCAACCTGGTGGCGGGCCTGGCCTATTCGATCGCGCTCAATTATCTGAACCGCGTGGTGCGCGGGCGCAAGATCGGCAAGGTGATTTACTTCCAGGGCGGCACGGCTTATAACGACGCCGTCACCGCCGCCTTCGCCAGCATTCTCGAAACGAAGATTACGGTGCCGCCGTACAACGGCGTGATGGGCGCCATCGGCATGGCGCTCATTGCGCGCCAATGGCACCATGCCACCGGCGCCGCAACCCGCTTCCGCGGTTATGACCTGCACAAGCTGGAGTTGTCGAGCCGCGATTTTGTCTGCAAGGCCTGCTCGAACTTGTGCGACATGAAAGAGTTCGTCATCGAAGGCCAGAAGAGCTTCTGGGGCGATAAGTGTTCCGATAAATTCCGCAAGCCGTCGGCGACTGGCCGCAAGCCGGTGATCGAGGATCTCTTCGCTTACCGCGATCGACTGCTGGAGGCGCTACCCAACGCGACGGAGGGCAAGTTCCGCGTGGGCCTGCCGCGCGCCATGGCGATGCTCGACATGCAGCCGTTCTGGCGCCGCTACTTCGCGGAGTTGGGCATCCCCACCGTGCTCTCTCCGGTGACCGACCCGCGTATTTCCGCCGCCGGCATCGACATGGCGGTGGCGCAGCCCTGCTACCCGGTGCAGGTGGCGCATGGCCACGTGCAGGCGCTTGTCAACCAGGGCGTCGATTACATCCTGCTTCCCAACATCGCGGACGCCGATTCCGGCGACAATCCCGGCACCGCGCACTATTGCCCATGGAGCCAGACGCTGCCGTGGGTGCTGCGCGCCGCGCCGGCGCTCGAACCGCACGCGAGCCGCTTCCTGATTCCAACACTGCATTTCAAGCTTGGCCCGGTGCAGATCAAGAAGGCGCTGGCCGAAACTATGGGCCGCATCGGCATCAAGCGTCGCGCGAGCGACCGCGCGGTGGACGCCGCATTCGCCGAACAGCGCGGTTTCCAGGAAAAGCTGATCGAAGCCGGCCGCCGCGCCATCGCGACGCTGGATGAAACCGGCGAACCCGGCTTGGTGCTGGCCGGGCGAGCTTATAACATCTATGACCGCGGCGTGAATTGCGACATTCCGCGCAAGCTGCGCCATCGTTACGGCGCCAACGTGATTCCGCTCGATTTTCTGGTGACCGGCCGCGAGGCGATGGCCGACGCGGACTCGAACATGTTCTGGATTTCCGGCCGCAAGATCCTGGAAGCCGCGCGCCAGGCGGCTGCGCGTCCCAATCTGCATCTGGTCTACATCACCAACTTCAAGTGCGGGCCCGATTCCTATATCAAGCATTTCGCCCGCGAAGCCGCCGGCGCGCCGCTGCTGATTCTCCAGTTCGACGGCCACGGCAACGACGCGGGCTACATGACGCGCTGCGAAGCCTATCTCGATAGCAAAGGAATTCTGCGATGCTACCAGTCCTCGACAATGCTCCCGCCGCCGGAAGCCACAGCAGCGCAGCCGGCGATTCAGTAGCCGGCAAGCGCATCTACATTCCGCCGATGGCCACCGGCAGCGCGCGCGCGTTTGCCGCGGCGTTCCGCGCCATCGGCTTGGACGCCGAACCCACGCCGCCTTCCGACCACCGCACGCGCGAACTGGGCGCGCGCTACACTTCCGGCGACGAATGCTATCCGGCCAAAGTCACTGTCGGCGATTTCATGAAGCTGTTCGAGGATTCGAAAGCCGACCCCGCCCGCATCGCCCTCTTCATGCCTACCGCCGAAGGCCCCTGCCGTTTCGGCCAGTACGCGCCCTACTTGCGCCACGTGCTCGACACGAACGGCTACCAGGCGGTTCAGATTCTCTCGCCCAGCAGCAAGAATTCCTACGATGGGCTGGGCGATCTGGCCAAGCCGTTCGTGCGCAGCGGCTGGCGCGCGCTGCTCTGCGCCGACCTGCTGGAAAAGCTGCTGCTGATGAGCCGGCCCTATGAACGGGCACTCGGCGATGCCGAAACCGCTTACGAAGAGAGCCTCGCCGATCTGTGCCACACCATCGAGACGACGACGGTAGAGCCCGGCGATCAGTTGGCAGCGCTCGAAAAATCGATGGTCCGCGCGCGCGACCGTTTTCGCAAGCTCGATGCGCGCCGCGACCGCGAACAGCCACTGATCGGCATCGTCGGCGAGATTTTTTGCCGGCTCAATACGTTTTCGAATGAGAACCTGATCGGCTCGCTCGAACAATACGGCGCCGAGGCCTGGCTCTCCGATATCGTCGAATGGGTCTGGTACACCAATTCCGAGGTATTCCGCAAGCTCAAACTCGAGAACCGCCTTTGGACCCTGGAAGCGCTCGGCTCGTGGGTGCGCCAGCGCGTGCAGAAGCACGACGAGCACCGGCTGGTGGAAGTCTTCCATGAGGATTTCGCCGGCCGCGAAGAGCCGGATATCTACGAGGTGCTCGAATGCGCGCGCCCGTATCTGCCGCGCGAAGGCGCTTTCGGCGAAATGGTGCTCAACGTCGGCAAGGCCGTCTACCTGGCGAAGAAAGGCGCAGCCGGCATCATCGATATCAGCCCCTTCACCTGCATGAACGGCATCGTCTGCGAAGCCATCTATCCCCAATTGAGCCGCGACCTGGGCGGTATCCCCATCCGCAATTTCTATTTCGACGGCACCCAATCCGACCTGGACCGCGACCTGGGCGTCTACATGGAACTGGCGCGGAGCTACCGGAAGAGAAGGGGATAGTTGTTTTGTGGTGCGGTCGGCACCGTCCCCAGCACCGTCGGGTCACGGGGCCAGCCCCTCAGTCGGACTAAATGTCGTTTGCCGGGGGGCCGGGACTAAGAGCTAGGTCCCGCCGTGCCGAGCGGACCAACTCGTCACGCACGCCTTTTAGTAGGTCCCAGTTCTTGTCTGCGTCCTCAACGTCGGGATCCTCGAAGGGCGAAGAGTGATAAAAGAACGCCGGCTTGGCCTTTTCCAAGAGATCAAGACTGTTCTTGATGAGGAACAACGGCGCTACAGCATACGCCGCATGAAAGTCCTCTGCAATTTGCGCGCTTTCCGTCTTCAAAGTGCTCGTTGCGTTGCCCGACTTGCCGAACTTCCTGCTCTCAGAAACGTCGGCGAGCCACAACGTGTACTCGTTGATGGCCCGCAGAACTTGGCTGTACGTCTTCAACTTCTGGTCCATCCACCACTGCTTTTCGGCCGTCCGTCTCGACAGTCGCTGTCCCATCCAGACTCCAGCGAGGCCCATGAAGCCGCCTATGCACACGGTGGCGGCCGGCGCTGCAAGGGTTGCGGCGAAATTAAAGTCCATCTCGGTGCCCTCCCACGCTTTCAAAGAGCGCGTTACTGGCCCTTATACCTGGATACTTGCCCAGCCAGCTCTTTCGGGCTGCTACGAGGAGCTGATGAAACTTGGCTTGGCGGGACGGGCTTGGCGGGCTGATTGCGCGACCACTCATTCGCACTTATCAGATTTTCGAAAAATGAGCCAGTAACAATGCTGCCTACGCGTATGGTGGGCCGTCTTCCATTTGGGATCGATGATCGGGCCCTTTCGCGTCTTAACGATGCAGTCGCAAGCGCGAAAGCCAGCCTTTCGTGCGGCGTCTATGAAATCTACGTGCGCCCAGTTATAACGATGGTGATGGACGTAATCCGTAATCTTGCAGAACAGAACGCCTTCAGGCGCCAGCACGCGGAACGCCTCCGCAACAAATGGAGGATACGTATGGGCGAAGGAATAGCCGTTCTCTTTTGGCGAGCGGATTACGAGACCGAATCGCACGTTGAAATCCTTCTCGTTATCCTTACCCTGATTCGGAATGTGAGGCGGGTCGTACACCACCACGTCGATGGCGCAGTCCCGGAAGGGCATCCGCGTATTGTCGGCAACGATGTGGGGCCGATGCGATACTTCGATATCAAGTCCGTAAACCGGCCTGCTGCTCCCGCGCCAAAACCGTCCACCGTTCACAGTGGCGTCGAGAATGCGCTTCGGGCGCTTCCGAGGGTAGAAGTCCAACAAGAGTTCGAGGAGTTCCGCATCTTCCCCTTCCCATACCGACCCCAGGGGCTTGTACCCAACCGATTGGCTGCGCGCACTGGAGAGTTGGGTTGCCATTGAAGGGAACACGGCCTGCACAATTGTACCAACCTTCTCCACAATCGATTATCGGCTTTTCCGGCGTCTTCCAATAGAATGGTTTGCAGGCGAGCTGCGCTCGTCGTCCCGTCGTGTCTACGCGCTCTCCGGCGCCAACGCAGACGCCGGTTCCAACCAGCGGCGGCGGCCCGTGTGCGCGAGGGCGAATAGGACTACGAAGCCGGCCATGAGGCCGAGGCTGGCGCCGAGGCCGATCCATTCGGGACGGAACGAGCGGAAGCGCATGGTGATGGCGACGTTGAACAGCAGGGGAACCGCGGCGGCGATGACCGGCGGCCAGGGGCGATCCAAGGCGAACAGAGAGCGCGCGGTCACTTCCATCAAACTCCAGCCGACCATGCTGGGGCCCAGGCCGAGAAACACCGCGGCCACCAGGCGGGTGGAATCGGCGGTGAAGCTGCCGCGCTCAAAAGCGATTCGGATGGCGGGGTGGCGAAACAGAATGGCGAAGCCGCAACCGGCGACGGCGGCCAGCGCGGTCAGCACGACCGTCCGGTCGATCAGGCGGAAGGCGTCGCGCATGCGCGCGAGACTGCGCAGGCGGCTGATTTCCGGCAACAGCGAAGTGGAAATGGGACTCACCAGCAGCGCCAGCGGCACGCCCACGCCGCGCATGCAGTAATCGAGAGCGGCGGCCATTCCCGGGCCCGCGTGAGTGGCATAAGCGCGCGTGAAGACGATATTCAGGCTGAGGGCCGCCGCGTAGAAAACGAAGAAGCCGGGCTTGGCGGCGATTTCGCGCCAGGAGATCGCACACGGTTCGGCGGCGGCGTGCGCCAGGTCTCGCCGCGTGGCGAACCAGACGATGGCCAGTTGGGCAAAGGCGCCTGCGGTGTAACCGATGGCAAAGGCGTACACGCCTATGGCTCGCCATAACAGCAGCGCGCCGGCGATGGTGAACACGTTGAGCACGCCCTGGTAGAAGGCCATGGGCCCGAAGCGCCGGCCAGTGTAGAGGAATGCGCAGTACACGGCTGCGGCGCCGCCAGCGAACGTGGAGAGCGCGAAGATGCGCAGATTGACGACGGCGTCGGCGAAATAGACTGGGCTGAGGCCGGGCGCGAGAACCCGCATCAGCCACGGCGCAGCGATAATAACACCTGCCGCGATGGCGGCGAGCACGCAGGCGAATACGCGCAGGATGCGTGCAAAAACGGCTCGGCGGGCTTCGCCGGCCGCGGTCAGCATGGGAACGAAAGCGAATACGATGCCGTTGATGACGACCGAATTCAGCGAGTCGATCGGGCCCATCGCGACGGCCAGCGAATCGGCGCGGCTATGCGTGCCGAGCAGGTACGCCGTCAGCGCCACGCGGAGGAAGCCGAACAGATTGCCGGTGACGAGGCCGGCCACCACTACCAGCCCGCCGCGCACGAGCGGGCTTTCCACCGCGCGGTTGAGAACCCGCTCGGCGCGCAACGCCGGGGTTGGTCCGGTAGAGCTCAGTTGCAGAAACCTCGCGGGCGATCTGGTCGCGGAATCACGCCTTGGCGTCGAACGCCGCCCGTGCCGCCCGTAGCGCCGCTTCGTAATTGGGATGATCTGCGACTTCCTTCACGTATTCCGCGTGGCACACCCGATTGTTCCGGTCGATCACGAAAATAGCGCGGCTCTCGATACGCAATTCCTTGATCAGCGTACCGTAGTTGGATCCGAAGGAAGCGTCCTTGTGGTCGGAAAGCATCTTCACCTTGTCCACGGCGAAGGCGCCGCACCAGCGCTTCTGCGCGAACGGCAGATCCATGCTAACCGTGAGAATGTCGATGCCCGGCAGGGAACCCGCGGCCTCATTGAAGCGTTTGGTTTGCGCATCGCAAACCGGCGTATCGAGCGAAGGCACCACACTGAGGATGCGGACATGGCCGGTGGTATCGGCCAGCGTGACAGGCTTCAGGCTGCCATCGACCAGGTTGAAATCCGGAGCGGCATCGCCGGTTTTCAGTTCCGGCCCGACCAGGGTCAGGGGGTTGCCTCGCATGGTGGTAGCTCCCGGTCTTTCCATAATTCCTCCCAGCAGATTTTGGCGATTGAGCTTCTATTGTAGCAATTCGGCCAATTGGGCAGCCTCAGTGACGGGCAACTGGCAAGTGAAATTGCGGCAAACATAAGCGCTCGGCTGGCCGGCGGCGGGTTGCATGGCTTCGATGGCGGGGATGCCGCGGGCCAGGACGCGGCGGGTTTCGTCGTTATCGATCAGCAACACGATTCGATTGGCGACGAAGCGGGTATGGAAGGCGCGCAACAAGCCGCGTGTGGCGGCCGAGTCGCGCGGGCCAGCGACGACGATCTGGCGCGGGTCGGCCAGGTAGAATTCGCAGGCCGTGAGCATGGACGGCAAGGCCACCGGTACGCGGACCAACCGTGAGGCAAAAGCCGCCAGGGCGCGCTCGGCGGAGGCGCGAAAGTCGCTGCGGCCGGTGAACTGGGCGAGGCGAAGCAGGTTGAGTATCGCAATGGAATTGCCACCTGGTTCGGCGCCATCGTAGTCTTCCTTGAGGCGCAGGACGAGGCTCGCATCGTCCGCCGGCGAGTGGAAGAATCCGCCGCCAACCGCATCTTCGAACAGCGAACTCTGCTTCTCGGCCAGGCGCACGGCCCATTCCAGGTCGCGGCGGTCGAACTGGGCTTCGTACAGGTCGAGCAGCGCCTGGGTGAAGAGGGCGTAGTCTTCGAGGAAGCCGGGAACGCCGGATTCGCCGGCGCGATAGCGGCGCAGCAGTTGGCCGGTTTCTGGATTGAGGAGGCGGCTGAGCGCGAAATCCGCCGCGCGGCGGGCGGCGGCCGAGTAGCGCGGCTCATCGAGCACTGCGCCACCAAGCGCGAGCGCGGAGATCATCATTCCGTTCCAGGCCGTGAGGATCTTGTCGTCCAGTTGCGGGCGCACGCGGCTGGCGCGCGCGGCAAGCAGGGCGGCCTCGCCCGCCGCCAGCGCGGCACGCACCTCCTCCACCGGCCGTGCAAATTGCACCGCAGTTTCTTCCACGGTGGCTGCCCGGTAGAGGATGTTGCGGCCGGAGAATTCGGCGTGCGGATCGTCCACCACGTTGCCGCCCTCGGCCACGCCGTACCGGAAGGCGAACCATTCGGCGGTAGGCGCAGGGATGGCCGAGAGGACTTCGTCGGCGGCCCAGATGTAGAAAGCGCCTTCTCCTTTGCGCGAAGGTTCTTGGGCGTCGATCACGCTGTCGGCGTCTTCGGCGGAGTAGAAGCCGCCCTCGGGCGCGGTCATTTCGCGCAGTACGTAATCGAGAATGCGGCGCGCGGTCTGGGCGAAGAACTCATCGCCAGCGATTTGAAACGCTTCGAGATAGGTGGTTGCGAGCTGCGCCTGGTCGTAGAGCATCTTCTCGAAGTGCGGCACGAACCAGCGTTGGTCCACCGAATAGCGGTGGAAGCCGCCGCCGAGCTGATCGTGGATGCCGCCTTCGGCCATCATGCGCAACGTGTGGAGCGTCATATCGAGCGCCTCGCGGTTGCCTGTGCGGGCGTGACAGCGCAGCAGAAACTCGAAGACGGCCGGCCGCGGAAACTTAGGCGCGTAACCGAAGCCGCCCGTTTCGGAATCGTAAGTGCGGCGGAAAATGGAGAAGCCGTTATCGAGGATGGCGTAATCGATCGCCGGCCGGCCTGCGGGCGCGGGGTCCAGGGCAGATTGCTTATCCAGTTCGGCCAACGCCTCGCGTGCCGATTCGGCGATGCGCTGGCGGTCGCTTCGCCAGGCCCGAGCGATCTGCGTCAGCACGCTCAGGAAACCGGCATGGCCGCGCCGGTCTTCGGGCGGAAAGTACGTGCCGCCGAAGAAGGGCTGCAATTCCGGCGTCAGCCAGACCGACATCGGCCAGCCTCCGCCACCGGTCGCGGCCTGCACGAAGGACATGTAGACGCGGTCGACATCCGGGCGTTCTTCCCGATCCACTTTGATGGACACGAAATCGCGATTGAGTTGCGCGGCGATCGCTTCGTTCTCGAACGATTCGCGCTCCATCACGTGGCACCAGTGGCAGGTCGAATAGCCGATCGAAAGAAAGATGGGCCTATCCTCGGCGCGCGCTTTGGCGAAAGCCTCGGCTCCCCAGGGGTACCAGTCCACCGGGTTGTGCGCGTGCTGCAGAAGGTACGGACTCTTCTCTAACGCCAGACGGTTTGAGTGCATGGAAGGTGTGCCTTCAGCGTAAGGACGAAGGATGGGAGGTGTCAAGTTGCGAACGCCCGCTTCAGTTCTCTAGGGAAATATCCTGTATGAGGTGTCTGAGCGTGATCCGGTCGGAGTCTTGGCTCGGCCCTAGCCAGTCTTGCGGCGCAGCGCTCCGGCCAGTACCAGGATTCCGCAACCCAAAAGCGCCAGGCTACTCGGTTCCGGTACAACTGGGTCGCCATTGATATCAAACGCCTCGGACGAACCCTCGCCGGCGCCGCTAAAATATGCGGTGGAAGGACCATAGTTCACGTCCCAGAACTCCGGGTCGCTGCCTGCGGAGCTGACGGAACCGGAAAGCGTCAACCAGTACGTACCTGGAGCCAGCAACACGTCCAGCCCGACAGCGGTATTCATGTAAATGTCGTAACTGTCACTGTTTTCTTCAACGAACGAGTTGGACAACGTGGCGTCGCCAGAGGCCACATCCGTTCCGAAATCGGTCGTTCCGATGGACCAGTCGATAGACTCGTCCACGTCCCCGATAGAATTCCAGGAAACAAAATCAAAACCCGTTACGATCGCTTCGCTCGTAATGGTAAATTAGTCGCTTACCGAATACCCGCCGTTCGTCTGGTAAGCAGAGACCGTGCCGTTGTACGGTCCGTTCGTATATCAGGATACCGGCTGAGGCGGGAACAACGAGCGCCGCGCCAAGCGTGAGCACGAAAAGGCCTTTCACGGCCATGACCTCTTTCGACGTGCATCGCCAACGTGCCATACCCGCGACGCACCAATCGTAGACTTAGGATACGCGCCTGCCCCACGGCATGCCAACAAGCGCAAAGCCCTAACTTCGGTTATAGCACCAAAGTTAATGGTCAGCGATACCAGGACGGCAGGATGGCAACGCCCCTACGGGGTCCTGCGGCGCAGCGCGGCAGCCAGCGCCAGGATTCCGCAACCCAACAGCGTCAGGGTAGCTGGTTCCGGCACAACCGGATCGCCATTGATATCAAACGTGTTGGACGTTGCTGAATCAGGGTAAGAAGAGCTGTGATATGCGATCGAAGGACCGTAGTTTACGTCCCAGGTCTCCAAGTAGGGATTGCCACTGCCATCGACTGCAGATCCCACGGAATCTTGAAGTGTAATCCAGTATGTAGTACCAGCAACCAGCGATACGTCGAGTCCGGTAGCGGTATCCGTGTATCTGAAGTTACCGGGATACCTTGTGGATTCATCAATGTACACGTCAGTCAGACTAGCGTCGCCGGAGGCCACATCGCCCATGTTAGGACTGGTTCCGATCGACCATTCGATAGACACGTCCTCGTCGTTGACCAAATTCCAGGAAACAAAGTCAAAACCCGTCATCGTGGCGTCACTCGTTACCGTGAACGAGTCGGTGACCCAATACCCTCCGTTTGTCGGATAGTCGGCAACTGCATCGCCGTACGGCCCGTTGGTATACAGAGTAATGGCGGAAGCGGGATACACAAGTAGCACGCTGAGCGCAAACAGACCAGCGACACGGGATTTCAAGGCTGTGCTCTCCTTATCGTACAGCGGGCCCCTTCCAGGCTGGCACTGCGCGATTTCCTAACAGGATACGCGTATGGCACGCGACATGTCAACGGGTGCAGGACTATGGACACCACCATAGTTTGGTAATGGTATTGGTACTAAAGGGCTAAATCCAGTGGCCTGGCAGCCGGCTCGGCGCCTGTGGACGCGAATTCCGTGTAAATTCCGTCGCCCTCTTTAGCGCTACCATGAGCTTACCCGAGAATGGAAATTCGTTCCGACCTTACACCGGTCGCGCTGGCGCGCAAGTTGCGCCGCCTGTTCGAGCTTTCGGCACAGAAGATTCAGTCGCTCGAAAACACCTGGCAGCCATCGCAGGGGGCGCCCGTGTTCACTGTCGGCGGCCGTTACACCAGCCGCGGTTGGACGGAGTGGACGCAGGGTTTCCACGTCGGCTCGCCCATCCTCCAGTTCGACGCCACCGGCCAGCGCGAGTTTTTGGAGATCGGCCGGGCGCGCACGGTGGAACTGATGGCCGTCCATGTCAGCCACACCGGAGTGCACGACCACGGCTTCCACAACCTCAGCACCTACGGCAACCTGCTTCGTTTGATGAAAGAAGGCCGCATTGCGGAGGATGCCTGGGAGCGCCGGTTCTATGAGCTGGCGCTCAAGGTTTCCGGCGCCGTGCAGGCGGCGCGCTGGTCGCCCACGGCCGACGGGGGCGGCTATATCTATTCGTTCAATGGCCCGCATTCGCTGTTTGTGGACACCATCCGCTCCTTGCGCATCCTGGCGGTGGCGCACCGGCTGGGGCAAGCGCTGGCGGGGGAGAACGACCGGCGCATCTCGCTGCTCGACCGGCTGATGGATCACGCCCGCGCCACGGCGAAGTACTCCGTCTATTACGGCGAAGGCCGCGACGCTTACGACGTGCGCGGACGCGTGGCGCACGAGAGCATCTTCAATCCCAACGATGGGAACTACCGTTGCCCTAACTCGCAGCAGGGCTATTCGCCGTTCAGCACCTGGACACGCGGGCTGGCGTGGGCGATGTGCGGCTTCGCCGAACAATTGGAATTCTTTTCGACGCTCGACGGCCGCGCCGAATTCCGCGCCGCGATGGAGAAGGCGGCGCGGGCGACCTGCGATTTCTGGATCGGCAATACGCCGCTCGATGGCATCCCCTATTGGGATACCGGCGCGCCCGGCTTGGCTCAGCTTGGTGCTTGGCGCGAGCGGCCGAGCGAACCGTTTAACGGGCACGAGCCGGTCGACAGTTCCGCCGCCGCGATTGCCGCGCAGGGGCTTCTGCGCCTCGGCCGGTACTTGAAGGACGACCGGTATTGGAATGCCGGCCTCACCGTCGCCGATGCGCTGTTCGACGATCCGTATCTCAGCGTCGCGCCCGATCATCAAGGCCTGATCTTGCATTCCGTGTATCACCGGCCAAATGGTTGGGGCGATGCGCCGGGCGAATCCTCGATGTGGGGCGATTATCACGCGCGCGAGCTTGCCCTTTACCTGATTCGGATCGCCGAAGGCGGCCCGTATTTGAAATTCTGGTAGCAACTTCAGATCGCCGCATCGTGCTTTCAACCATTTCCCGCCACACGCTACAATCAAGGCGAGCACAACATGAAACCTTGGCGAATCTTACTGTGTCTGCTGATCGTTCTCTCCCTGTGGGGAGGACAAAAGCGGCGGCAGCAGCGGCATTGGACGGAAGCGGAGGCCCAGCAGTGGTACGCGCGGGAAGAATGGCCGGTGGGCGCGAACTACATTCCCGCCACTGCCTCGAACGAACTCGAGATGTGGCAGGCCGAAACCTTCGACGCTCCGACCATCGAGAAGGAACTGGGGCTGGCCGAAGGGCTGGGAATGAACACGATGCGCGTGTTTCTGCATTATCTGGCGTGGCGCAAGGACGCGTCCGGATTCAAGCACCGCATCAACGAGTACCTGAAGATCGCGGACGAGCACCACATCAAGACGCTGTTCGTGCTCTTCGATTCCTGCTGGGATCCGTTCCCCGAAATCGGCCCGCAGCGCCCGCCGCAGCCCGGAGTTCATAATTCCCGCTGGGTGCAGAGTCCGGGCGCACAGGTCTTGATGAATCCCAAGGATTACGACGACGTGCTGGCCTACGTGCAGGACATCGTGCAGGAGTTCCGGGACGATAAACGGGTGCTCGCCTGGGATGTGTGGAACGAGCCGGACAACACCAACGACGGTAGCTACGGCCCCACCGAACCGGCCAACAAGCTGGCGCTGGTCGAGGCGCTGCTACCCAAGGCCTTCACCTTCGCACGGGCTGGCTTGCCCGAGCAGCCGCTGACCTCCGGCGTGTATCACGGAGACTGGTCGAGCCCGGACAAGCTGACCGCGATGGAGAAAACCCAGATCGACAATTCCGACGTGATCAGCTTCCACAGCTACGACAAGCCGGAGGAATTCGAAAAGCGCGTGGTCTGGCTGGAGGCGTTGCACCGCCCCATCATGTGCACCGAGTACATGGCGCGGCCTCGTGGAAGCACGTTCCAGACCATCCTGCCCATCGCCAAGAAGCACAATATTGGCGCGTACAACTGGGGCCTGGTGGCCGGAAGAACGCAGACGTATCTGCCGTGGGATTCCTGGCAGCATCCGTACATCGACAACCAGCCTGCCGTCTGGTTCCACGATATCTTCCACCAGGATGGCAAGCCGTACTCGGAGGAAGAAGTCGCGTTTCTGAAGTCGATCCTGGAGCGGCCCAAGCCGGTCAAAGGCAAGCACGCCAAGTAAGCGCAAGGCCCACTGGCGATCGGTACGCACAGGCTCGGTTCCGCTACAGCGCGTGGTCCGCGGGCATGTCTTCACCGCTCCATATCCTGCGCGAAGTCCATTCCTGCGCTGGCCCCGCCCAAAAGGGATCTGCAGGGCCGAGCCCGAGGGGAAGCAATACCGTGGAACAAAGATACAAACTGCCCGTTGAAATGTAGCTCTCGCCCAATTCCGGTTGGTGCCCGCAGAGTCCGATTCGCAGCCAGCCGGCATCGTCGAACGTTCCCGGCGCTTCCATTAGCCGGCGCATCGCCGCCGTCAAAGCACATCGCACCTGCGGTCCGGTCAACGGCGCGGGCAACTGGTGCCCGAGCGCAAGGAGGGCCAACAAATGAAAGGCCCCGCAACGATAGGTGATAGAACGGCCGATAGCGGGGAATGTGCCGTCCGGCGAAAACAGGCGCTCCTGGATCGCCGCGTAGCGCTGAGCGCGCGACAGGACGCCAGGGAGCAGTCCTTCCCACCGCGAGCTGTACGGGCGGATGTTGCGCAGCGTATCCAGCAACATGGGCTGGATCACGAAGCTGTTGTAGTAGTCCCAGTGAAAGCGCGGGCCATCCCCGTAGACGCCGTCGCCCACGTACCATTCCTCGTGCTTGCGGAGGGCATGATCGATTCGTGCGGAGTCCCAGGGCTCGCCCATCATGGCCAGAACAGTCTCCACCATGGCGCTGAAGAGCAGCCAATTACTATCGCCCGGAACGATCACGCGTGAGGACACAAGTGCCGCGGTCAGGTTGCGGCGAGTGGCGGAGTCCAGCTTCTGGCACAGCTCGGCCGGCGCCCGCAACAGTGCCTGAGCGAGGAAGCCGCAATCGACGAGAGGCTGATCGCCGTTGGAATAATTGAGGAAGTCGGGCGACCGGGGGTCGGTCGCAGACTGGAGAGCCTCCCGCGCCAACTCCGCGTATCGCTGTTGCAGGTTGCGCTCGCTACCGGCTTCGAGGGGCGCTTCGATCCAGGGTGCGACGCCGGCCAGGAGGCGGGCGACAGCCTCCAGGTGTGAGTACTTCCGCCGGACGGCCTGGTGCCCACTAGCGCACTCGACCGGCATGTTCCGTTTCAACGTGCCGTGGGCCAGGTTGTCGAGCACCGGCTCGGCCAGCTGGGTCAGCAGACCGGTCCAGTATGTGCGGTCACTCTCCACCGCTGGCTGCGGGGCGCCCGGCGCAACCCGGGCGGCGCTCAGAGCCACGACTGTCTTCAGCAACGTGCGGCGATTCGTCATCGGTTGAATCCAATCCCGCCGCGTATTTCGCGTCTTACCCCGCGATGGCGTCGGCCAAATGCGGCTGGTAGGTGCAGCGCGGGTCTTCGGCGAGATAGTCGCCGGTTAGGGCATAGGCGCGGGAGCGGGAGCCGCCGCAGATCTTCTGGTACTCGCAGATGCCGCACTTGCCGCCGCGCTGCGAGGTGTCCCGTAACGAGCGGAACAGATCGGCATTGCGATAAACGTCGGTTAGCGGATCGCGCAGCACGTTGCCGCCGCTCACTGGCAGGAAACCGGAGGGAAATATCTCGCCCGTGTGCGAGACGAACACAAAGCCCTTGCCGTCGCTGACGCCCGCCGTACGGAAGGCAACGCCCTTGGCGCTTTCGCTTTCGGTGGTGACACCGTGCTCGGCTTTGATGCGCTGCGCCACGTAGCGGCGGTAGTGCATGGCCTCGGTGGTCTTGATGCCAAAGGGCGCGGTCTTCGAAAGCTCGTACATGAAGGCGAACACGTCTTCGTATTCGGCCGCGGCCAAATCGTCGTTCTCAAGCGCGCGACCGGTCACGATCAGGAAGAACAGGCTCCACATTTTCGATCGCACTTCCTTGACGAGTTCCGCGACTTCGGCAAGCCGGTGCATATTGCGGCGGGTGACGGTGGTCTGGAATTGGGTATCGAGTCCTATATCGCGGGCGTGGCGCAGGGCGATCATGGCACGGTCGAAAGTGCCGGGGATGCCGCGGAAATCGTCGTGCGTGGCGGCGTCGGAGCCGTCCACGCTGATGGCCATTCGCGAAACGCCGGCTTCTTTAAACTGGTCGATGGCCTGGTTGGTCAGCAGCGGTGTGGCGCTGGGCGTGACATTGGTGCGCAGGCCGATCTTGACGGCGTAGCGGGCCAGGTCGAACAGGTCGGGCCGCTTGAGCGGATCGCCGCCGGTGAATACCATCAGCGGCTCGCCGAAACTGCGAATCTCATCGAGCAGCCGGTATCCCTGCTCGGTGGTCAGCTCGTTCGGGTGACGCTCGGACTGGGCCGAAGCGCGGCAGTGGACGCACGCCAGGTCGCAGGCTTGCGTCACCTCCCAGATCACCAGCATCGGCGCTTGATCGAAGTTCATCGGCACCTCTTGTTCAGTCTAGTAGAATATTGCACTTGAGGGGCCACGGCTGGGCGGGTTAAATTGCTGAAAAACGCAACGGCTGGCGGAGTGAATGTGTCGTGGTGGGGGAAATCAGCCACCCATTTATGGCTCGGGTTGATGCAACTGGTGCCCAGAAAACAGTCCGATTGACCGTCCAGCTTCGTTGTGGTGTCTATTGAAAGTATGAAGGCTGCGCTACGACTGCTCGTCCCAGTGTTGCTGTCGTCGTCTGTTTGGGCGACGTTTGCGCAGACTGTTTCTGCCCGGCTCCCCTGCGACTTTTCCGGCGAGCTTCTGCGAACGGCAGTGGGCGACGTAGTTCGATACACGTCGGACGAAATGAAAGAGCGCGCCACTCATAGGGTGGACTTGAGCCCGTTCATCCGTCAGTTGGACATAAGTCGAAAAGGCCTTGAGATCTTGGAGCTTCAGGCCTGCGGAGGTGAACGGTAGGCCTGTCGCATACGTTGGCCGGCTACAGTTCACGCTCTGCAACACCCTCTGTGGCGACCAAGGCAACTCCATGACCCTTTTAAAGTGAGCCACGGTGGCGTTTGGCACCTACTGAACGTCGCTACAATGAGTTCTCACGTGAATTCACACGGCCTCTTCATAACCTTTGAAGGCATGGACGGCTCCGGGAAGACCACGCAGATGCGGCGGCTCGCGGCGCGGCTGCGCGGGATGGGGTGCACGGTGCTGGAAACGGCGGAGCCGGGCGGCACGCCGATCGGCGCCAAAGTCCGCGGCATTCTTCTCGATAACGCCAACCAGGAATTGTGTCCCACCGCCGAGCTGCTGCTATACTTCGCTTCGCGCGCTCAGAACGTCGAGGAGTTGATCCTGCCCGCCCTCGCGCGCGGCGAAGTGGTACTGGCCGACCGCTTCACGGATTCGTCGCTGGTGTACCAAGGCTACGGCCGCGGGCTGGGGGCGGAGAACGTGATGGCGCTTGATCGCATCGCGTGCCGCGGGCTGCGGCCGCACCTGACGTTGCTGATCGATATCGATGCGGAGACCAGCCTGGCGCGGGCGCATGCGCGCAATCAGGCGGAAACCAGCAGCGAGACGCGCATGGACGAGCAGTCGCTCGAGTTTCACCGCGTGGTCTATCGCGCGTATCACGAGCTCGCCCGCCGCGAGCCGGAGCGGGTGAAGCCCATCGATGGCCGCGCCAACATGGATGAGATCGAAGCAGCAGTCTGGCGCCTGGTGAGCCCGTATGTTCGATAACTTCTGGGGCAACGCGCACGTGACGGATGCGCTGGAGCAGATGTTGGCGCAGGACCGGCTGGCGCAGACGCTGCTGTTCGCCGGTCCTGAGGGCGTCGGCAAAGCCACCCTCGCGCGGCGGCTGGGTGCGCGCCTGCTGCCGAAACCGGCGGCGATCGAACAGGACGATCTGAGCCTGGAGGCGAACCGGGACACAGTGACGGCGCGAGAAAAGTGGACCTCCGACAAGCGCAATGAAGATCCACTGCTGTTTTCGAGCCATCCCGATTTCGTGACCTTCGCGCCGGATGGGCCGCTGCGGCAGATCACCATTCAACAGGCGCGCGAGTTGAAGGAACGCGCGCCGTTTTTGCCGAACCTCGGTTCGCGGCGCATTTTCCTGATCGACCAAGTGGACCGCGCCAACGACCAGGCGGCCAACTCGCTGCTGAAGACGCTGGAGGAGCCGCCGCCGCACCTGATCCTCATCATGACGGCGGAAAACGCTTACGATCTGCTGCCCACCATACGCTCGCGTGCGGTGCCGTTCCACTTCGCCCCGCTCGGGCGCGCGGAGATGGAACAGTTCGTGAAGACGCGCGGGCTGGACCGGCCGGAGCGGCGCGTGGCGCTGGCGGCGGGCAGTCCCGGCGTTGCCGTCTCGATCGATCTCGACGCCTATGACAAGCGGCGCGCGGCCATGTTGACGCTGGCGAAGGTGGCTGCCTGTGCGGCGCCGTACAGCGCGTGGCTGCCGGTTTCCGAGACCATCGCGCGCAGCAAGAGCGAAAAGCTGGAGCTGCACCTGGAAGCGCTCTATGGCCTGCTGCGCGACCTGCTGATCCTGCGCGAAGGCGGCGGCGAGATCCGCAACCAGGATATACGCCGCGAGTTGGAGACGCTCGCCGCAACCGTCGAGTTCGCCTGGATCCGCCGCGCGGTGGCGCAGGTGGATGAGATCGTCCGCCTGCTGCGCCGCAACATCCAGAAATCGATCGCCCTCGACGCACTCATCGTGACGCTGCGTGCGGCCTAAAGGAATGCGCTCAGCCGGCCACGCCCAGGTGCAGGGCGACGATGCCTCCGGTGAGATACTCGTAGCTCACTGGGGCGAAGCCGGCGCGGCGCATTTCGTCCGCCAGCTCCGCGGCGCGGGGAAACTTGCGTACAGATTCGGGCAGATAGGTGTACGCATCGCGCGATCCGGAGAGAGCGCCGCCGATCCAAGGCAGAATACGCCGCGAGTAGAAATTGTAAAGCGCGGCGAAGGCGGCGTTGGGCGGCGGCGAGAATTCAAGGATGGCCGCCATGCCTCCCGGCGCCAGCACGCGGCGCATCTCGGCGAGGCCGGCCGCGTAGTTGGCCAGGTTGCGAAAGCCAAACGCCACCGTCAGCAGATCGAGCGAGCTATCGCCCAGCGGCAGGCGTAGGGCATCGGCTTCAAACAGCGCGGTGCGGGCCTGTCGCGCGCCCGCCTTTTGCCGCGCGGCCAGCAGCATGGGATGGCAGAAATCCGAGCCGAACACCAAGCCGCGGCGGGCGCGGGCCAGCGTGAGCGCCAGATCGCCGGTTCCACAACAGATATCGAGCACGCGGGCCCCGGGCCGTTCCACGATGTGGCGCACCCGCTTGACCGTATAGGCGCGCCAGTGACGGTCGATGTTGAAGGAGAGCAGATGGTTGGCCAGGTCGTAGCGGTGCGCCACGCGGGCGAACATGTCGCGCACCCAAAGCGCTGCTTCACGCTCGTTGCGCGCGCCTTCCGGCGTGGTGCCGTTCATGACAGCGCAAACCGGATCGCGTCGAGCACCAGCGGCTCGCCGATCCCGTTCACTACTTCCGCCGCGCCGATGTGGACGGGCAGCACGAAGTGCACTTTGCCGTGCACGGTCTTCTTGTCGTGAACCAGGCGCGCCAGCAACCGCCCGGCGGCGATTCCTTCGAGCGATGGAATCGGACCGTAGCGGGCGATCAGATCGAGCATCTGCCGCGCGTCGCCGGCGGACAGGTGCCCGGCGGTTTCGCCCAGCCGCACCGCCGCGCGCATGCCGAACGCCACTGCCTCGCCATGCAGGAAGCGGCGGTAGGCGGTTTCCGCTTCGAGCGCGTGCCCGAACGTGTGGCCGAGATTGAGGATGCGGCGCAGGCCGCCTTCGCGCTCGTCCGCCGAAACCACTTCGCATTTCATGCGGACCGAATCGGCGATGATGCGGTCCAACGCGTCTGGCTGCCGCGCCAGCACGTCCGCGCTGCGATCCAACAAGTAATGAAAAAGATCGGGCTCGCGAATGATGCCGGCCTTGACGATCTCCCATAGCCCTGCGCGGTATTCGCGCTCCGGCAGGGTGGTCAATACGGCGGGATCGATCAACACCGCGACCGGCTGGTGGAAGCTGCCGACTAGGTTCTTGCCGCTCTCGAGATTGACGCCGGTCTTGCCGCCTACGGCCGCGTCCACCTGCGCCAGCAGCGTGGTGGGAACCTGAATCACCGGAATGCCACGCATGAAGATGGCGGCCAGGAAGCCGCCCATATCGGTGACGATGCCGCCGCCGAAGGCCAGCACCACGCTCGAGCGATCGCCGCCGGCCAACACCATCCGCTCCGCCAGGCTCTCCAGCGGCGCCAGCCGCTTGTTCTCCTCGCCGCCCGGCAGATAGAGCACCTCGTGCAGCACGTCGCGCAGACTGGCGGCCAGCGCGGCGCCCTGGTGTCGCCAGACGTCCTCGGTCGAGACCACGAACAGCTTGCCGGCGCGCGCCGGAACGAACTCCGCCGCGCGGCCAACGATGCCGCGTTCGACGATGGCGTCATAGCACCGCTGCGCCGTTTCGACGCGAAAAGAGGGCATACGCACTTTGTACCACGGGCGACTCGGACAACGCTCAATGGCTGACTATGGGCCTGATGCCGATGCGGGTGCGCGAACTGATTCGTCTGCTGGAGAAGCACAGATGGGTCGAGATGCGTATCAGGGGCAGCCATCGGCACTTCAAGCATCCCGACCAGGCGATGGTGATCACAGTGCCAGGAAATGAGGGCAAGGAACTCGCGCCGGGCACGCTGAACGCTATACTCAAGAAGGCGGGACTGAAATGAGCGCGAGACGCTATCCAGTGGTAATCGAACAAACCGGCACGGGTTACTCAGCCTATTCGCCGGACGTGCCCGGATGCGCGGCGGCAGGCGGTACCGAGGAAGAGACGCGGCGAAATTTTCAGGACGCTCTTACTGCGCACTTCGAGGCGATGCGCGCAGTGGGCGAGCCGATCCCGGAACCACATGCGTCCGTAGGCTACGTCGAAGTCGCGGCATAGCGGCGCGACCGAGCGGATTGCGCCGCGATCGCATCACGCGATGTGAAGTTGGGTCGTCGCCTCCGGTGCGGCCACCCAGGTTTTCGCCACTCGGTCGTGGATCGCCTGGTACACGGGACTTCGGTGCATCACCACAAGGTGCGCAGCGATCCAGGCAAGGCACAATATCCCCCCGGCGGGAAGCAACGCGAGGAGAACGAATGGCCCCTCCTTCACCGAGTTTCGCCAGGCGGCATGGGCCGGTTTCAATCTGCCGCCACGGGAATCGTACACCTGCAACCCCATCAACTCCTTGCCGATGGTGGCCTGCCATTGCGAGGATTCCAGAAGGGCGCCATATCCGACCCATGCAACGAGAAGGACCAGATCGATCAACAAGGTGGTCAAGGAGACTGGGTGCGCACGTAGCCCGTGCCCAAACCCGCTCAGCACCACCGTGGCGAGTATCGATACGATTACCCAGTCAATCAGGCGGGCCAAGTAGCGGCGGCCCAGCAGGCCCTCCGTTGTCAGGCCGGGCGGAACCGTGATCGAGTCTTCGGGCATATTGTGCAGTATTGCACAGAGCCGTAAACGGCGCTTGTCTTGCCGCCAGGCGATCCCCGGCTGCTACCCAGCGCGTCGCAATTCGTCGCGAATCACTCGGCGCAGGGTGGCCTCGATCGATTCCTGCCGCAGGCTCGTGAAGCTGCGCAGCGCTTCGTTGATGAGCGTCTGACAGTTACCGCCGCCGGCGTCGTCAATCTGCTGGCGAAATCAGGCCAGAATTTCGTTATCCAGGCGGACCGTGACTTTGGGTCTTTCCCGGTGGCATCCTTAGGGCCGGCCCGCGCCGGCCTTCGTTGAAGCGATATTCCCTTTTCGCGATCGTGCACAAGTGTACACGGGCGTCATCGAGCATCAAGAAATGTCGAGATGACTCTCGACACAGCAGGTTTGACAACCCGCGCCACGCTGGGGCTGCCTCGCTCGCGATTGCTCCCATCCCGCTTCCCCTGTTAGACTTGAAAGTTCACAGCTATTCCGGCTCGGGGTTTCAATTGAAGGTCTGCGCTTTTATACCTGTTCTGTTTCTCGGTGCCGCGGCGATGGCGGAGGAGTCTCCCGGCGCGGTGGAGGCAATCGTACGCAATTATTGTGCGGCGGCGCAGAACCAGGCGGACGCTTCGCGGGCCTCGACGATGGAAGTCGAAATCCGGGGCGCGCTGCCGAAGTTGAGCAAGACGGGTAAGCTGCGTGCGCTGCGGCGCATTTCGAGGCTGGGCCACATCACGTACCAGGTGCTGGGATTCGAAGGCGATGGGACGGTGAAGCGGGATCTGATCGCGCGTTATATGTCGGCCGAAATCGCCCTGCAGCAGGATCGCCAGGCGGCCACGACGGTGACGCGCGATCACTACCGGTTTCACTTCAAGGGCCACGCGCAACTGGATGGACGCGATGTTTACTGGTTCCAGGTGGTGCCGAAGCGCAAAGCGGAAGGACTTTTTAAAGGCGATTTGTGGATCGATGCGGCCAGCTACCTGAAGGTACGGGAATCGGGTTACCTGGTGAAGACTCCGTCTTTTTTCCTGAAGCGGGTTGCCTTCACGCGAAAATACGAAATCCGCGACGGGCAGGTCGTGCCGCTGAGGATGGAGAGCGTGGTGGATACGCGCCTGGTAGGACGCGCCGAGCTGACCATAGACTATAGCAACTACGCATTGGATGGGACCGATGCCGCGGACGATGCCCGATAGCCGGTTGGGGCCGGGCGAGGGGAACTCATGCGAACACTGTTTCTAAATCCGCCGTCCTTTGAGGGATTCGATGGAGGTGCCGGCTCGCGCTGGCCGGCCTCGCGCGAGATCGAATCCTACTGGTATCCGGTGTGGCTGTGCTACCCGGCCGGCATGTTGGCCGACAGCAAAGTGGTGGACGCGCCGCCGCACAAGATTTCCATCCCGCAAACCGTCCAGATGGCGAAGGATTTCGAGCTGCTGGTGCTCTACACGTCCTCGCCCGGGTTCCACGTGGACGTCAAGATGGCGGAGATGATGAAGGACGCGAACCCGAAGCTGCGGGTGGCGTTCGTCGGGCCGCCGGTGACCATCGAGCCGGAGAAGACGTTGCGCGCGACGACTGCGATCGATTTCGTGGTGCGGCGCGAGTTCGATTACCAGATTGCGGATTACGCCAAGGGCAAGCCGATGGCCGAGTTGCCGGGCGTGAGCTTCCGGCGCAACGGCGATATCGTCCACAACCCCGAGGGGCAGGCGATTGAGGATCTGGATGCGCTGCCGTGGGTGACGAAAGTGTACCAACGCGATCTCGACATCACGCGGTACAACGTTCCGTTCCTGCTCAACCCGTTCATCTCGTTCTATACGTCGCGCGGATGTCCGGCGCTGTGCACGTTTTGCCTGTGGCCGCAGACGCATTCCGGCCACCGATGGCGGCTGCGTTCCGCCGACGATGTGGCGGCGGAAGCGCGCTCCGCGATGGAACGGTTCCCCAACGTCAAGGAAATCTTCTTCGACGACGACACTTTCAACTATCGAAAGGACCGCACGATCGAGCTTTGCAAGAAGCTGAAGCCGCTCAAGCTCACGTGGTCCTGCACGTCGCGCGTCACCACCGATTACGACACACTGAAAGCGATGAAGGAAGCCGGCTGCCGGCTGCTGATTGTGGGCTACGAATCGGGCGATCAGCAGATTCTGAGGAATATCAAAAAGGGCGCCACCGTGGAGATGGCGGAGCGCTTCACGGCCAATTGCAAGAAGCTGGATCTGAAGGTGCACGGCGACTACATCATCGGGCTGCCCGGCGAAACGCGGGAGACGATCCGCAAGACGATCGATTTCGCCAAGCGGATGGACACCGACACCATCCAGGTTTCGATCGCCCACCCGTATCCGGGTACGGAGTTTTTCGATTACGCGAAGAAGAACAACCTGCTGACCATCGATTCGCTGACCGACGAAGTGGGGCACCAGTTGCCGGTAGTGATCTACCCGGGGCTCGATCGCGCGGAGCTGGTGGAGTGGGTGGAGCGGTTTTACGGCGAGTACTTCTTCCGCGCGCGCGTGATCTGGCGCATTGTGCGGAAGGCTATTTTCAATACGGCCGAGCGGCGGCGGTTGACCAAGGAAGCCCGCGAATACTTGGCGCTTCGTACCAAGCGCAAGAAGTTCGTGGCGGGCCAGAAGGCCGCTGCGGCGCCGGCGCACGCCCCCTCCGGCGATTGACCGCAACCATGACATCGGATACCGCGCGGCTGCACAGCAAGACGTGGGCCTGTTCCGCCGTCGTTGTGCTGGCGAATGTCTTCGGCGATTTTTCCCTGAAACGCGGCATGCCGGGCGAACTGTCGTCGCCGCTCTCTTATATCACGGTGCTCTTCCGGCCGTGGGTGGCGCTGGGCGTGACGCTGTTGGTGGTGTGGCTGCTGTCGCGGATGACGCTGCTGAGCTGGGCGGATTTGAGCTACGTGCTGCCGGTGACGTCGATCAGCTATGTGCTGGTGGCGTTGGCCGGGCGCTGGTTCCTCGATGAACGGATCACGCGGCTGCGCTGGGCTGGCATACTGCTGATCGTGGCCGGCGTGGCGCTGGTGGGCGGCGGAAGCGCGCCGCAGACCTTCGGCGGGCAATCGGGAGAGCAATCGTGAAGTGGCTGCTGATTGGGATCATTGTTGCCGCCACCAGCCTGGGGGAGGTGTTGCAGGCCATTGGCATGAGGCGGCATGGCGAGATTCGCGACTTTCGCCCCAGCGCTCTGGGGCGTGCGGCGAGCGTGCTGACGCGCAACTGGCCGGTGATCGCCTCGGTGGTGGCGATGGGGGTTTCGTTTTTCGCCTTTGTCGGCCTGTTGTCGTTCACGGACCTCAGCTTCGCGGTGCCGGTGACCGCGGTAACGTTCGCGATCGAAACGGTTTTGGCGAAGTACGTTCTGAAAGAGCGCGTCAACTGGCTGCGCTGGGTGGGCGCAGGCGTGGTGGTCTGCGGCGTCGTGCTGGTTTCGTTATGACGCTGCTGGCACTTCCGGCTCTGGCGGCGGGCGCGTACTATCTGCTGGCGTTGATCGCAGCGGCGCGGTGGGACAGGGAGGAGCCGCTGGGGGACTCTCCCTACGAGCCGCCGGTTTCGATCCTCAAACCCGTACATGGGCGCGATCCGGGTTTCTACGCCTGCATCCGTTCGCACGCGGCGCAGCACTACCCCGAGTTCGAGATTCTGTTCGGCGTCACCGATCGCGACGATCCGGCCATCGCGGACATCTCGAATCTGCAGCGCGAGTTTCCCAACCTGCCGATATCCGTCACACTGGTCTCCACCACGGCGCCCAACGCGAAAGCCGGCGTGTTGGCCGAGCTGGCGCGGCGCGCCCGTCACCCGGTCCTGGTAGTGAACGATGGCGACATTTTCGTTCCGCCGGGCTATCTGCAGGCCGTGGCGGCGCCGCTGGCGGATTACGGGATCGGCCTGTCGACGTGCCTGTACCGCGCGCATGCCGTCTCCGCGGCAACGCGCATGGAGGCGCTCGGCATCGCCACCGATTTCGTGCCGAGCGTGCTGGTGGCGCGGCTGCTGGGGCAGGCCGAATTCGCGCTCGGTTCGACGATGGCTTTTCGCGCCGAAACGCTGAGCGCCATCGGCGGTTTCGAACGTATCTTCGAATACCTGGCGGACGATTACCAGCTTGGCCGCCACATCCACCAGCTCGGGCTTCACATTGTCTTCGTCGACACGGTGGTGGAAACCAACTTGGGCGCCGGCTCGTGGCGCGACGTGTGGCAGCACCAGTTGCGCTGGGCGCGCACCATCCGCGTTTCGCGAACCGCTGGTTACGCGGGCTCGATCATCACCAACGCCACGCTGTGGAGCCTGGTGGCGATGCTGGCCGGTGCATGGTGGGCCGCCATTCCCGTGCTGGCGCTGCGCATCGGAACCGGCGCGTGGATCGCCAGCGAAGTGCTGGACGACCGTACGGTGGCGCGCCGCGCCGCGCTGATCCCGGTTCGCGATCTGTTTGGGGCCGCGGTCTGGGTGGCCGGCCTTTTCGGCACGAAGGTGGAGTGGCGCGGCCTGACGCTCTACCTGCGATCCGACGGACGCATTCAAGCGAATTCAGTAGTTTAAGACCTAATAGTGTTAAAATGAAGTTTTGGAGACTGCGATGATCCTGTTGCTATTTGGACCGCCGGGCTGTGGTAAGGGTACGCAAGCGACCTCGCTTGCGGAGAAGTTCCATATCCCAGCCATTTCCACCGGCGAAATGTTCCGTGCCGCGGTCAAGGCGGGAACGGAGTTGGGCAAGCGGGCCAGCGCCATCATGCAAGCCGGCGGCCTGGTGGGCGACGACATTGTCAACGGGATCGTGGCCGGCCGCATCGCGCAGCCGGACTGCGAGAACGGTTTCCTGTTGGACGGCTACCCACGCACGGTTCCGCAAGCGCAGAACTTCGCCGGAGTATTGAAGGAGCTTGGGCTGCCCGAGCCGGTCGTGATCCACCTCGACGTACCGGACAGCGCGCTGGTCGAGCGGCTGACTGCCCGCCGTCAGTGCCCCAAGTGCCTGAGGATTTATAACCTCCAGTCGCAACCGCCGCGGCAGGCGGGCATTTGCGACGACGATGGTGCGGAATTGCTGACCCGCGCGGACGATCAGGAACCGGTCATTCGCGATCGCCTGCGCGCCTACAGCGAACTCACCGGTCCGATTCTCGACTGGTACGGGCCGGTCCGCGTCCATACCGTGAATGGCAACCAGCCGCCGGCTCACGTAGCACAATCGATCGAGCAGGCTGTGATCGAAGCCACCAGGAACGCTCCTTCGGCTGCCCGCTAGGACCCGTTTCGCACAGTTCGGTCTGCCAACGCGGCGCGAGCGGCCCTGTCCGCTATCACTCGGAACGCTGTCACGATCCGGCGCTGCCGACTCGTCTGTTGAGATGGCGTCCCCAGGGGGATTCGAACCCCCGTTACCGCCGTGAAAGGGCGATGTCCTAGGCCGGGCTAGACGATGGGGACTGGCGGGATCAAGCGAAGAAGGACACTCTTACTGTAACGTCGCGAGCGGGCGCGCGTCAACTGCTCTGCGACACATCGCTCTCATGGAGGGAATCCTATAGCCGCGCTGGAGTTTTCGTGAAGGCTGGCTGGTTCCAGCCGGTAGGGGGAATATGAAAGTAACTGATCAAGTGCCCGGCTGGACCGAAGAGGCCAGCGTGAAGGTGAAGCTGTTCGACTTGCAGCACCAGCATCTGTTCAAGCTGATCGACCGGCTGGAAACGGCGATGAGCGAAGGGAGGGGCAAGCAGCAGATGGAAGAGTTCCTGTCGGACGTGGCGGAATACGCCTGGGAACACTTTGCCACCGAAGAGGCGGTCATGAAAGCCTACGACTTTCCGTGGCGGGAGAAGCACGCACAGGAGCACCGGCAAGCCGAGGCCACGGTCGCCAAGTTCAGGGACCAGGCGGCGTCGGGCGACCCGGCGTTGAGCGTACACGTGCTACACAGCCTAAAAGAATGGGTTTCCCAGCATGTGCAGGGTACAGACAAAATGTACACGGAGTTCTTGAACGCCCGCGGCATGTGTTAACGGCCCGCTCTTGGCGTAGAGCCCGGAAAATAAGTGAATGGGGTTTGGTGGACGACGGGGGGCTCGAACCCCCGACCTCTGCATTGCGAACGCAGCGCTCTCCCAACTGAGCTAGTCGCCCACGGAACGGTATCCGTCCACTATGATACCAAATCGTCCGCGACCCGCACCGAGGGACAAGCGCTCGAACGGAAGCTCAGGCACGGCGGTCTTCCGGATGTCTGGCTTCGGTCTTGTGTTTGCGGCGGCTGGCCCAATACCGCTTCATGCGTTCGGACACCTCCGCGCGTTCTTGCAAGTTCATTGACTTGCGGCCGCGGCGCTTGCCTGTATTGGGAAGCCGGGGTAATTCGCCGCCGGCACGCTGCAATGCCTCCAACGAAGCAATCGCACGCTCCAATTTCTCTTTCTCAGCGTATAAGTCCTGAAGAGCTTTAGATAGATCCATTGCGCTAAATGCCGCCGACCGCGGTAACCTGAACGACCACTCGATGTTACCCCAGCAGCCGCGCACATTGCTATATCCGATGGTTATTAACGGAGCAAGAAAGGCCAGTGCGGTACCAGTTTGAAAGCATATCGAGTAATGGCTATATAAAGCCCAACTCCCAGTAGCAATAGTACCCCTATGACGATAATAATGGTGGTTTTCCAGGGGAATCGCCGGTCTTCACGGTGGAGTGTGAGTATGTATGCCGCGAAGACTCCCATATAGAACAGCAGGCACATGGGCAGCGCAAACAGCAGCATGTTAAACGCATCCGGGGCTGGAGTGACAATGGCGGCAAGGATGAAAATAAGCAGGATGGCGTATCGGCTATGCTTGATTAAGAAAGACGGACTGACAATTCGCAGTAAGGTAAGAAAGAAGATAACGACCGGAAGTTCGAATACCAAACCGATTCCCAACACCACGTTAACAAACATGGCGAAATACTCGCTGACAGACACGAAGGGAACAATGTCCAAGCCATGGCCCATACCCAACAGGAATTTGAGGGCCACGCGAAACGCGACGAAATAGGCGAATAGGCCTCCCAGGATAAACAACCCGGCGGAGCTCACGATGAACGGCGCGGCCCATCGGCGCTCCTTGCGGTAGAGTCCCGGCGAGATGAAAGCCCACACCTGATACACCACCCACGGCGACGCAAGGAAGATGGCGCACACCATAGGCAGTTTGAACCAGATGATGTTGATGGTTTCCATTGGGGTGATCTGCACCAGACGCGGCTCGTAGCCGAGCGATTGCAGCGTGGAGACGGCGGGCTGCTTGATGATGTTCCACAATGGGCCGGAGAACGAGAAGCTCACCAAAAATGCGACGGCGGCGCCAGTCAGCGCGGAGATGATGCGCTTGCGCAGTTCCTCGAGGTGCTCTAGAAACGACATGCGCAACATGCCCTCTTCTTCGTCGCCTTCCGGTGGCGGAGGCGCACTTCCTCCCATGCGCCGTCTGGCTCGTTCGAGCGCGCCAGCGGCGGGCGTAGAGCCGCGTGGAGGCTGGGCGCCCCGCGTCTGTTCTTCGGATGAGTCCATTCGTTACGCTTGCTTTTCCGCGCTCTTCGGTGCCAGGGACGGCGCAGGATCCGCCGCGGCGGCGACGGCCGCAGGGCCGGGATTCACGCTCTCGGGTCCAGCGGACGGGTCGTGGGCTATGGTTCCTTCCGGTACGACCAGCACGGGTGATTCAGCGCCCTCGGTTGCGGATGCGCTTGCAGTGGATGGATTGGCGGCAGGCTCTGGAGACGGCGCAACGTATGCGGCATCATAGGCGGAGTAATCGGTGTTGTAAGTATCGTAACGATACTGGTTGACCACTTCCTTGATCCCCGTTTCCGCCTCCATGTTTCGCAATTCACGGTCGAAGGTCGCCTTCAACTCGTTGGAGGCGCGCCGGAATTCGGTCAATGCCTTGCCGACCGTCCGTGCGATCTCCGGAAGTTTCTTGGGACCGAACAGGATGAGCGCCACCAGGAAAATCAAGATGAATTCCACGGGGCTGAAGTTTCCAAAAATCATGGAGATTCCTCAAGCAAGCTGTTCCGAACCAATGATAGCACGCGCGCCGCGATGGCCCGCGCATCGCTAGCTCGGGCGAAGCACGACGAAGAGGGCTGGCGCATGTATGCCCCACTTACGGCAGAGTTTCGCGCAACACCTTTTCGCTCTGTTCGGCGCGGAAGCGGCGGAGTTTCTCGCGCAAGGGTGGGCGGCTGACGGCCAGGATGGCGATAGCCAGCAGCGCGGCGTTGCGCGCGCCGGCCGGGCCGATAGCGAGCGTCCCGACCGGAATGCCGGCCGGCATCTGCACGGTGGAGAGCAGCGAATCGAGACCCTTCAGCGATGCGCTTTCCATCGGCACGCCGAGCACCGGAAGCACGGTGTGCGCGGCGCAAACTCCGGCCAGGTGGGCGGCGCCACCGGCCGCGGCGATCACCACTTCAATGCCACGCGATTCGGCCTGGCCCACATACTCCGCGGTTTGCGCGGGCGTCCGGTGCGCCGAAAGCACGCGGCACTCGTGGGGAATTTCAAACTGGGTGAGCACCGCATCGGCTTGGCGCATCACTTCCCAGT
>Ga0074045_10000325_pt1 | contig 46714 bp, 36 predicted proteins | sample BogForMeECP23OM2_FD_94442 | JGI IMG/M metagenome (GOLD analysis project Ga0074045, IMG submission 94442) | Bog forest soil microbial communities from Calvert Island, British Columbia, Canada - Bog Forest MetaG ECP23OM2 | ecosystem: Environmental > Terrestrial > Soil > Wetlands ... | reverse complement strand
TGCTGCGAGGGATGACGATGTCGTCCATCAAGCGCAATTCGAGGGGCTCTTCACCCTTGAGAGTGGGACGGGGCCCACGGAAGGGCAGGCTGATGACCTTCCAGGGCCAGAGCGGGGGAAGCATCCACTCAACGACGTCGCGTTTGGCGTGGCCGTTGCCGTCGATGTCGCCCTGCTTGTCGACCTTGTACCCGCGAGCCTGGATGATTTTGGCTGGGACGGGGAGGTCGCCGGTGGGCAGGATGACGCGGTCAAAGGTGAGCTTCAGGTAGCCCTTGCCAACGAAGTGGCCGGGCTCCTTGTCGGCTTCCAGGTGTCCGCCCAACATGCTGCCGCGGGGAAAGACCGGTCGACCGAACTCCTGCATGGTTCTCAGTTGACACAACACGGGATCACCAATTGCGGCTGTGGCCGAAGAGAAATTCGGCTCCTCCAAGGTGCATTGAAGAAGTGTACCGGCGGGCACCAGCAAATCCTGCGCGTGGATTGCCGAGGCCAACACCAGTAGCCCGACCGCACTCATCAACATGCCAATGAGTCGTTTCATGTTCATCCTCCCGATTGACGTTTGCGAACCGCGGCCAGGCGGGTGGCCGCTTCACCGACAGGTTGGCCAAGGAGTTTCCTGCGGACACGCCCAGGCATCGCCCCGCGGTTGCGGGAGGCCAACCCGGAAGACGGGGAAAAGTCGCGGGGGGTGATGAAAAATTTTGGGGTGAGCCACCCACGACAAAGTCCACAGTTGAAAGTCAAAAGTTGAAAGTTGAGAGTCGAAAGCCGGGTGACGTCAGGCAAGTATTTGCGTTGGCGGAGGGTCTCGGTAGGCCAGCCCTAGAATAGGTACGCAAGAGAAAAACTGCACCCTTAGCACCAAGGGCACCCGGCGCAGGGCGTCCGGGATATTCACCGCAGAGGACACAGAGAGCGCAGAGGAAGAAGGACGCGGATCTCAAGAGGTACTGCAAGACAAAGACTGCACCCTCAAAAAACCAAGGGTGCGGCTCCTGCGGGGAGAGACGAACCCAAGAACCCCACACGCAACGGCGACGCATGGGGCACCCGGGGTAAAACCGATTTCCAGACGTCAATCGGAGAGGTGGTAGGGGGAGGAGAGGGTGAAAATGCGTTGGTTGCCCTGGACCATCAGGGCCCACTCGAGGAGGCGGCCGCGCTGGTTGTGGAGGAAATATTCGTACCAACGCTCCTCGACGAGTTCGGGAATGACGACGACGATGCGACGGTCGGGATGTTGCTTGGAGAGTCTCAGAACGAACTGAACGATGGGAACTATTATGAAGCGGTAGGGGGAAGGAAGAGTTGTGAGTTGAGGAGGTTCCAAGCCAGCCTGGCGGAAACCCGTTTCGACGTAACGCTCCCAATCGTCGTGAAGCAGTTCGGAATGTTCTTCGGGCTGGACGTGGATGGCGATGATTTCGGTAGAAATTCGGGACGCGAATTCGAGGGCCTGCTTGGTGATGCAGTTCCAGCGATCGATGGGGACGACGGTGATGGGTGGGGCCTCGCGATTGGCGGGCACGATTGGGGCGATGCAGCGAGTGGCAACGGCTACCTTGTGATAGTGGAGGCGTACGTAGCGGAAAAATAAAATCAGGAGAGGGATGAAGATGGCAGTGAGGTAGGCGCCTTCTTTGAACTTCGCGACCAGGACAACGAGGACGGTGATGCCGGTAACGAATGCGCCAAGGCCGTTGACGAGCACGCTGCGGACCCAGTGCCGGCCGCGCTTTTTGAACCAGTGCCTGACCATGCCGGCTTGCGAGAGTGTGAAGGCCAGAAAGGCGCCGACGGCGTAGAGAGGAATCAGACGTTCGGTGACGCCACCGAAAAGGACTAGGAGAAAACAGGTGAGCAGGGCGAGAACGACGATGCCGTAGGCGTAGACGAGGCGGCGGCCACGATAGGCAAAGACGTGGGGCAAATAATTGTTTTGGGCAATGGCGCGGCAGAGGCGAGGAAAATCCGCGAAGGCGGTGTTGGCGGAGAGGGAGAGAACCAACAGGATGGAGGCGATGGTTAGATAGTAGAAAATGCCTTTGCCAAAAACGGCGAGCAAGAGCAGAGAAAGAATGCTTTGGTAGCCGGGCCGGCCGGGGTCGGTGGCGATGATGCCGTAGGATTTGACGAGATAGGAAATCCCGGCGAGCAAGACGGCGAGAACGAAGATGATGACGGTGAGGGTGCGCTGAGCGTTCTTGACACGAGGTTCACGAAACGCTTTCACTCCATTGCTGACGGCTTCGACGCCGGTAAGAGCGGTGCAACCGCTGGCGAACACTTTCAAGAGCAGCCAGAGCGAAACGGCGGCGGTAACGGGTCCGGGTTGCGGAAGCAGCGTAACGGGGGTGGGATGGCCGCCACTGAGGACGACGCGAGCGGCTCCGGCGAGAATCATGATGAGCAGAGTGCCGACGAAGAGATAAGTGGGAACCATGAAGGCAATGCCAGCGTCGTGGACTCCGCGCAAGTTGAGAATGGCGATGACGAGAAGAATGGCGAGGCAGAGCGAAACGGTATGTGCCTGCAAGGAAGGAATGGCGGAGACGAGGGCGCCGACTCCCGCGGAGATGCCTACGGCGGCGGTGAGGATGTAGTCGGTAAGCAGGGCCGCGGCGGCGAGAAGTCCGGGGAAAACGCCAAGATTGGAGCGAGCGACGGTGTAGGAGCCGCCTCCCGAGGGATAGGCAGCGATGGTTTGCAGGTAGGAGAAATAGACGATGATGAGCAGGGTGATGATGGCGGCGCTGATCGGGATGATGTATTGCACACCGAGAAGGCCGAGCGGGATGAGCAGGGTGAGAGCGGCTTCGGGGCCGTACGCGGCGGAGCTGAGGGCGTCGAGGCCGAAGATGGGGATGCCGGCGATGGGGCCAATTTGCTCGGCGCGCTCGTCAGAGGTTTTCAGGGGCTTGCCAACGATCAAGTCGATAAGATTCATGATGTAAGGATGACCAGGAATTGTGAAGGTTCTATTTGGTGGGAGATGGGAGAGAAAGTCAATCGAAGAGAAGAGGTAAAGATAGAAGTAAGGAAGCAATACGGTAAGGAAGTAATGAAAAGACAGAGGACGTCGCTTATTGCTGGGTTGAGTCAGAAAGAGCAGAGGGAACTGCTTCAGGATTTGAATTATTTGAATACGGAAGAGATTAAGGCGTTTTGCAAGAAGCATGGAATTCCTTGCCGGATTGCGGTTGAGACTACGGACGGCGGATGGAGAAGGACGAAAGATCACGATCGCAAGGGTGTGATGCTGCGTCGCGTGAGACATTTTCTGCGGACGGGCGGCGTCTTGCCGGAGACGCGATTTCGTGCGGACGTGGTGCGCATTGAGGTGATTCCTGAGACACTGGCGGCGAACGATCGGCTGTTTTATGGGCGATACGATAAGGCGAATCCCGTTGTGATGGGACTGCTGAAGGAATTGACAGGGGGAGAGTTTGAGAATGGGGCGATCGCGAGGATTCTGGCGCGGGAGTTTTGGTCGAGAGGGGAGGCGCCGACGTTTCAGGAATATGCGGCGGCGTGGTTGGTGGCGCGGAAGGAACATACGAAGCCCAATGCGGAGTGGGCGTATTTGTCGGATCGGGCGAAGAAGAAGGATGTTGCGCAGTGGAAGAAGATGAGGGTGAGGAAGGCGAAGGAAGTGATGAAGAGGATTGGGAAGATAAGCGTTAGGCGGACGGAGAGGCTAGGGTGAGCGCGAAAATCCAAAGATATTTACGACAGAGGACACGGAGGAAGAATAAAGCGAGGGAAAATTTCGGGCGGAGTACCGCGAAGGGGGTATGGCGCGAGCTCGGGGCGCTATTTAGAATGCATGCGGTGGGAACGGTGACGTAAGGGTGAGGCGCTCCCAAACTCATTGGATTTGCGGTGAGGTTTGGTCTCGGATCTTTTCTGGGCGGGAAAGTCCGGTCTTGAACCTCAATGCAAGCGAACGGCTCTGAACCTGGGAAGGGACGGAGCCGTTTCGTTTTTTTGAGGGGGAAGCAAAAGCGATGGCGTGAGGGACCCGCAACCGGCGAAAAGGCGGGATCTTGGATTGAGGAATATCAGGGATCAAGCCACGATCCCTCCACTCCGCAGCAGCAAAATACGCTGGCGCTCCGGTCGGGATGACATTTTTTGATTGGTGAATGGTGGCGGACCCCCTCGGAAGGCGGTCCCTAGGGCATCCAAGATATTCAGCACAGAGGACACAGAGAGCGCAGGGGAAGAAAAGCAAGAGGAAGCCTCACCCCTGAAGGTGTGAGCTACACGATTGCGGCAGGGATTCGCCCAGAGCTACGGGAGGACCTGAGCTTGTATGGATGAGGGTTGGGATTGGGCGCGGTAGATGCGTTGGGTCGCTTTGACGAAATCGGAAGGCTTGGCGTCAGGAATGTTGATGAAGACTTGGGGATTGCGATCGGTCAAGGGGAACCAGGTGGATTGGATTTGGATCATGATGCGATGTCCGCGCTGGAAAGTGTGATTCACGTCCTGCATGGCGAAGGTGACTTCTTCCACTTTGTTGGGAGTGAAGGGCTCGGGCTTTTCGAAACTGTGGCGGAATTTTCCGCGGAAGGGTTCGCCGCGAACGAGTTGCTCGTAGCCACCCATGGCGAAGGTTGGGGGAGCAACGTCGGTGGGCCTGGTGTTGCGATCCTCGGAGCGCGGAGCGTCGAGTTTGCTTTCCGGATAATCGGGCGGGTAGACATCGATGAGTTTCACGTCCCAATCGGAATCCGTGCCGGTGGTGGAAACGAAGAGGCGCGGGGAGACAGGGCCGACGATGGTGACATCTTCCTGGAGGACGTCGGTCTGGTAGGTGAGGACGTCGTTGCGTGATGCAGCGAAGCGCTGGTCAGAGACCATGTATTCCTGCGGGACGGTTTGCGTGACGTAGTTGACGAACGGGACCGGCTTGTTGGGATCGCTGACGTATTCGTCGTAAGAGGTGGCTTCGTCTTTCGGGGGATCGAACGAGAGCGCGCCGTTGCTGTGGAGATAGAGAGTTTTCTTTTCGGCGGACTTCGGCGGCCAGGAATCATATTGGCGCCAGACATTTGTGCCCGTCTCGAAGACATAGGCCTTGGGCAATTTGGCGTCGCCGCTTCCTTTCAGGTACTGCTCAAAAAAAGGAAAGATGATGTGCTTGCGGTAGTAATCACCGGTATTCGCGCCAAAAGTGACGCGCCCGAGATGATTACCTTCGTAGCGCGCCCAGCCGCCATGAACCCAGGGACCGACGACGAGAGCGTTGAAAATTTCGGGGTCGTCGCGATCGATGGCCTGGAAAAGAGTGAACGGGCCCTGCAAATCTTCGGCATCGAACCAGCCACCCACGGTGAGCACGGCACAATGAACATTTTTTACGTGATTGGCGAGGTTGCGTGCTTTCCAGTAGTCGTCGTAGGTGTCGTGATGGACCTGATCGAGCCAGAGATCTTCCTCGCCGCCCAGAAGTTTGCCGAGATTCTGCAGCGTGGCAGCTTTAAGGAAAAATTCGTAACCATCGGGAGTTCCGAAATCGAAGGACGTGCGGTCTCTTGAGGGCAGCTGAGGATTGGCTTGCGGGCGGAAGAAAGCGTAGAAACCAAAATTCGCGGCAAGCATGAAGGCGCCGCCGTGGTAGGCGTCGTCACCCTTGAAGAGATCGGTCATGGGAGCTTGCGGCGAGGCGGCTTTGAGCGCGGGATGCGTGTCGATCATGCTGGCGGAAGTGAAAAAACCGGGATAGGAGATGCCCCAGATGCCGGCTTTGCCATTGTTGTTGGGAATATTTTTCAGGAGCCAGTCGATAGTGTCGTAGAGGTCGCTGCTGTCGTCGACGTCGCTGGTGGATTTCTTGACGTCGATGTGCGGCCGCATTTCGATGAACTTGCCTTCGGACATGAAACGTCCGCGAACGTCTTGCATGACGAAAATGTAGCCGGCCTTGTCGAAGTCGGGGGAAGGCCCGAGTTGGGTGCGATATAGGTCTACACCGTAGGGAGCGACGCTGTAAGGAGTGCGATTGATGAGGAAGGGATAGGGGCGCGAAGAATCTTTGGGGACATAGACGGCGCTGAAGAGGCGGACGCCGTCGCGCATGGGAATACGATATTCGTATTTGGTGTAGTGCTCCTTGACGTCGAAGTCAGGGGCGTCTGGCTTAGGCGGGGCTTGCGGACGAATGGTTGCGGCATCGAGGAACAGAGCTATAGCCAGGAACGCAATTTTGCGGGTCGACATGCATTTTCTCCAGTGAGAAGAACAGTATATGGAGAGGGGAGAGGCGTCAAGGCGGGGAGTCGGCTAGTGCCAGCGGCGTTGCGGGAGTCGTAAAGCCGCCGCTACACGAGACAGGAAGAACCCAAGAGCTCAGATACAAAACCGGTACCTGGGCACCCGCCTTACCCGATTGGAAAGATGCGGAAGAAGGCAAGAGAAAGCCTCGCCGCTGCGGTTATTTTTGTTTTTGTTGGGCTAGCCATTGGTTGGTGCGGGCTTCCAGCATGTCTAACGGGAGGGTGCCGCCATTGAGAATTTCGTCGTGGAAGGTGCGGATGTCGAACTTAGAGCCCAGCTCGTTTTGCGCGCGAGTGCGGAGTTCGCGAATTTTGAGTTGGCCAAGTTTGTAGCTGAGGGCTTGCGCGGGCCAGGAGATATAGCGATCGGTTTCGGATTGGATGGTGGGCTCGTCAACGGCGCCGGACTTACGGAAAAATTCCACGACTTGATCGCGCGACCACCCTTTCGAGTGGATGCCGGTGTCGACAACCAGGCGGACGGCACGGAAAAGTTCGGAGGAGAGGCGACCGTAGTCGGAAACGGGATCCTGATAGAAGCCAACTTCTTTGCCGAGCTCTTCGGCGTAGAGCGCCCAGCCTTCGGTGTAGGCGTTGAATCCGAGGCCGTGGAGGCGGAATTTCGGAAGGCCGGTGAGTTGCTGCTGAACGGAGAGTTGCATGTGGTGGCCGGGAACACCTTCGTGATAGGCGATGGCTTCGTCGTCGACGAGCGAGCGATCCTTGAAATTGGACGTGGCGACAACGACGCGGCCGGGGCGCTTGCCATCGGGAGTGCCGGTGACGTAATGCGTGGCCGCGCCGGCGTCGAAGGCGGGGATGGCCTCGACAGTTACGGGCGATTTGGGAAGGAGAGTGAACAGTTCGGGGAGTTTGGGCTCCATCTGCGCGATGTAGCGGCGAAAGTCATCGAGAATTTGATCGGAGGACGTGGGGATGTACTTGGGATTGGTCTTGAGGGCGGCACGAAATGCGGCTAGGTCAGGGAAGCCCTCTTTCTTGGCGATGACGCTCATCTCCGCCTGGATGCGTTCGATTTCGCGGAGGCCGAGCTGGTGGATTTCGTCGGCGGTCATGTGCGTGGTGGTGCGGCCGTAGATGTCGTTCTGGTAGCGCTTCTCGCCGTCGGGAAGAGAGGTGATGGCAAGAGTGGTGCGGCCGTGAGGGGCATATTCCGTGCGCACAAAGGTGGCGAAGGTCTTGTAGGCGGGGATGACGTCCGTGTTGATGGCAGCGGTGATTTGGTCGGTGAGGCGTTTCTGATCTTCGGGAGAGATGCTGGCGGGATACTTTTTTGTGGGAATCAGAAAGGGATCGGCGTCGATAATGCCCTGGCACTGCACGGGAATTTTTTCGAGGAGGAAACGGACGGGCATGAGGTTGTCTTTCATGCCGGCGCGGAGGACTTCGGTGGTTTGCGTGAGGGCACGAGGGATTTGCCGAAGGCGGGCGATGTAATCTTCGTAATGCTTAACGGAATCGAGAGGGACGGATTGTGGAAGATCGGCGAGAGAAGTGTGGATGCCATTCTGCTGATTGATGGGCATTTCGTACTCTTTGAGGTCGAAGTCGGCGATGCGTTGTTGCAGAACGCGAATGAGCAGGTCGTGGGAGAGTTGATCCTGGTCGGAGAATCCGGTGGCGGGGATGGCCTGGAGGCGAGAGAGGAAATCGCGGTCGATCTGATTGCGCTGGTCAATGGCGGCGAGCGAGTATTCGGCGAGCTTGTCGTTGTAGCGATAGTCGCCGAAGGCCGTGGCGCGTTGCGGGAAATTGCGGAGGTCGGATTCGTATTGTTCATCGAAGAGAACGTTTTGCACGGCAAGACGATCGGCTGCGGGTTTGGAGTCCTGGGAAAACACGGAAACGGCTAAAAGAAAAAAGGAAAACAATTTTAGGTAGATTCGCATGCGGGAGAGGGTATCAGAGGAGCGAAGTAGGGTGGAAGTGGAAATTGGGGCGATGGTTGGCGTTCAGTGCGTCACGTGTCATCCCAACCGGAGGCTGGCGTTTCTCAGCCAGCGCGCAGTGAAGGGATCATGGCAAGATCCGTCGCACCCTCACATAACGCTGCGCAAGCTCCGCGTTTCGCTTCCTGATCCCTGCTCGCAGCCTCCGGGCATTTTGCGATGATCCAACTGCGAAGAGAAACCCAAAAACCCGCACCCTCGAAAACCAAAGGGTGCGGCAGCCAACTGCTAAGAGAAACCCAAGCAACGGCCTCACCCCTGAAGGGGTGAGCTACAGGTGCACCATTGCGGCTGGCATAAAAGCCCGCGCAACATTTAGGAAATAACCCGCCCGCCTGAGAAGGCGGCCGTTACAAAGGCAACGCCAAAAACGAGAGCGAAGAGTGAGTAGGTTCAGTCGAAAGAGGTGGGCAAGGCGGGATTTCTGGAATGGGCGAACATGTGTTTTAGCTGAGCGGCGGTGACGCGGGAAATGGATAGCGGGGGAAATTGGTCTTCGGCGAAAAAGTCTGCGGCGGTGGTTTCGATGCTGACGGTGGGGTTGCCCCCGCGAAGGTCGCCCAGGAAAAAGAATTTGTAGACATGGAAGGGCATGGACGGGTGACCATGCTTGTCGCGGTCGTAGACTGCGGCCAGTTTTCTGATGGTGATGTCGTAACCGGATTCCTCTTTTACCTCGCGGATTGCAACGGTGCTCGCGGATTCGCCGATGTCGGCCCAGCCGCCCGGAAGAGTCCAGAGGCTGTCTTCGCGTTCCTGAACGAGAAGGATGCGGTCGCGATCAAAAACGGCAGTGCGGATATCGATTTTCGGAGTGGCGTAGCCGAGATCGTTTTTGAAGATGTCGAGGAGCGGGGCAGAATCGGGTAGGCCCGCGCCATTTGTCATGATGTCGGCGGCGAGGCGTTGGATTTCTTCGTAGCGTTGCCGGTCGTAGGGATCTTTGCAGTAGGCGAGTCCGATTTGCGCGATGGCCTGAAAACGACGGGCCCAGTCGAGCCATTGGGGATTTGGCATGGGAGGATTGTGACAGCGGGGGAGAAAATTGGAAAATAGAAAATGGCGAGTTGAAAGTTGAAAGAAGAAAGAACTGCCCCTTCCGGGAAATTCTTGGTGCATGGATTTTGCCATGATCCCTCTACTCCGACCCAGGGGTCGGGATGACAAGTTGGGAAGGCGAGAGTTGAGAGTTAAAAGTCGAAAGTAGACAACGGCCAAAGGGAAAACGCAGAGAGGCGAAAAACCCAGGTGCAAAGCCGGTACCTGGGGCACCCAGCAAAAAACACGGGCTACTCGAGGCGGAGGGCGCGCATGGGGTCGATGGTGGCGGCGCGGTAGGCTGGGACTAGGCAGGCTACCGTGGCTACCAGGACTAAGAGTACGGCAGAGACTAGAAGCGTAAGTGGATCGCGGGAGCTGCCGCCGGCCCAACTCGACATGATGCGATTTAGGGCTAGGCTTAAGGCGAAACCGACGACCAGGCCCGCGGCGAGTGTGGTAGCGGTGGAGGCGAGGACCAGGCAAATGATACTGGAAGGCTGAGCGCCGAGGCTCATGCGGATGCCCATCTCCTGCGTGCGTTGCGTGACGGCGTAAGAGACTACGCTGTAAAGGCCGGTGGCGGCGAGGATCAGGGCGAGAGCGGCGAAGAGAGAGAAGAGCGTGGCGATAAAGCGCTCGCGTCCCCAGCCTTGCGTGTCGAGCCACCAATTGAGAGTGTGATCCTGCCCGGCAACGAGTTCGGGGTTCACTTCGTGCAAGTGCTGCTTCACGGAACGGATGGCGGCGGTGGGATCTCCGGCAGAGCGAGCGAGAATCTGCATGTCGGTTGGCAAAACAAAACTGTAGGGCAGAAAGATGGCGGGGCGGATGGGGTGGGTGAGGCTGTCGTTGCGCGCGTCGCCGACCACGCCGATGACTTCGAGCCAACCATCGGGAGATTCCGCGGAGACGAGGTTGGGCTGTTCGACTTTGAGCATGGGGCTGCGGACGTGCTGGCCGATGGGATCGGCATCGCCGAGATATTGTTTGACGAAAGCCTGATTGACGAGGGCAAGATGGGCGGCGCGCATGTTTTCCGCCTCGTCAAACATGCGTCCGCTGATGAGCGGGACGTGGAGAGTGGAAAGAATCTGCGGGCTGACCAGCGTGAGGACAGCCTGAGGATCGGCGAGAGTAGGCTTGCTCTGCAGTTCGATTTTGGCGTAGAAGCCGCCGAAGCCCGGGAACCACGTGGTGGAAACGCTGGCGGAAGAAACGCCGGGAGCTTGTTCGATGGCTTTGCGAATGGTCTCCTGGGCCTGCATGCGTTGCTGCCAAGTGGGATTGGAGCCGCGAGGGAAATTAATATCGAGGACGAAAGCGTTGTTGGGATCGAAGCCGAGCGGCGCGTGGGTGAGGGACTTGAAGGCTTTGATGGCGGCGCCGGCGCCAGTCATCAGCAGCAGAGTGAGTGCAAGCTGGCCGGCAATGAGCAGGCGGTGCATGAGGCGTCCACGAGCGCTGCCGGAATGCTTGGCGCTACTGGACTGAATCAGCTGGCTGAGAGTGGGACGAGAAAGCTGCCAGGCAGGAGAAATGCCGGCGAGGGCGCCGGTGAGTATTGCCAGCAAAGCGCAGAAGAGCAGGACCATGCCGTTGACCTGGATGGCGGCTTCGTGCGGGAAAGAATAGTAAGGAACCATGGAGGAGAGAGTGCCGACACCGAGGTAAGCAGCGACAACACCGAAGAGCGCACCGGCAGAGGAGACGAGGAGGGCTTCGGTGAGGAGCTGTTGAATGAGGCGGGAGCGCTCCGCACCGACGGAGACGCGTACAGCGAGTTCGTGCTGGCGGGCAGTGCCGCGAGCGAGAAGAAGAATGGAGACGTTGGCGCAACCGATGAGGAGCAAAGCCATGACTGCGCCGAATAGAAGGACGAGAGTGCCGGAGAAGCGGCCGAGAACTTCCTGATTGAGGGTCACGATGGAGACCCGCATGTCCTTGCGAAAATCTTTGGGATCGGCCTGGGCAAAGCGGTTGAGCAGGACCTGAATTTCGGCGGCGGCGGTTTCGTGCTTCACACCGGGCTTGAGGCGAATGAACGCGTTCCAAAGGTCGTGGGGATCGGCGGTGGGCACGTCAGGGAGATAGACGTCGGAATCGCCCCAGGTGAACCGAGGGGCTGCCACGCCGATGACCGTGTAGAGCTTGTGATCGAGTTCGATGGACTTGCCGAGGATTTCGCGGTTGCCACCGAACTGTTTTTGCCAGAAAAGATAACTGAGGACAGCGACGGGAGCGGGGGCGCCGTTGGGGACGTCGGCTTCGGAAAAGCCGCGGCCGAGGAGGAGCGGAACGCCCATGAAGTCGAAAAGATTGGAGGAATAGGTTCCGACGTTAACGGAGACGGGGAAGTCGGCGCCCGTGAGATTGCGGGTGTTGCCGGATTGCAGGAAGAAATCCTCGATGGAAGAGGCGGAGCGGAGTTGCTGAGCTTCGGAGCGATTGACGATGAGGAGTGGTCCGCGGCCGTTCTTGTCCTTGAGCTCGACGTGGATCATGCGGTCGTTGTTTCTGTACGGATAGGGATTCAGAAGGATGGCGTAGACGACGCTGAAGATAGCGGTGGTAGCGCCAATGCCGAGTGTGAGGGAGAGGATAGCAGCAAGGACGAACCCGGGAGATTGGCGGAACTGGCGGAAGGCGAAACGAATGTCTTGTAGCAGGTTTCCCATGGAGACTCCAGTTCTAGAAGGCGCTTAGATGATACGGAAGATGGGGGGCGGATGTTCCTCAAAGGGATAGACGGGTCGGGGGACGGGAGGTTAGATGGCGGGATGTTGAGGGTTGAAAGTTAAAGGCGGACGGCCTCCCCACGAGGCCGAGCAGAAGGCCGTCCCCGGAAGGCAAACCAGGATGCGAAAAGCGGCGGCGAGCCGCCGCACTCCAAAGGCGCCCGCCTCGGAAGGCGGCCGCTACAAAGGCAAGCGTACAGGCTAAGGGGTGTGGTACGTGACGTCCGAGATAGCGGCACGCGGGCAGCCGTGATAGAGGAGGAGTGAGGTGGAACCGTGCGCAGATGGGGGATGGTGATTAGTGGGTTTTATGCCCTGATCGTGCTGGGCGTTTTATATCCGGCGGTGATACTTTTGTCGGGCGCAAGCGATCACGTGGGATCGCCGGACTTTTTACAGAAAATGCGCGAAGGACTCGCTGACGGATTCGTCTGGACCGTCGTGATTATGTTATTGGCGAGCCAGGCGCTGCTGCTGTTCCTGTCTGTTGATACCTCGCAAAAAAGATTGAAGCCGCAAACACACATTTGGCTTTCCTGCTCGGTGGGAGGAGCGCTGACGGCGTTGTTGGTATCTGGCCTGGTTTTCAGCGTGGGTGTAGGGATCTCTGGGGACCAGTTTCTGGATCGTGTGGATGCATTGATCCGGACGACGGGCAGCGCGCTGATGACGTTGGGGGCGCTGTGGGTATTGTGGGGGATTATTTTCTACCTGTATTTTCGGAACAAGTCGGATGTGGTGAACCGGCTGATTTCATGGTTGCTGAAGGGAAGCGTGCTGGAACTGTTGATCGCGGTAGTGTGCCACGTGATGGTACGGCGGAAGGACCAATGCTGCGCGCCGACCGTGACCAGTTTTGGGATTACCGCGGGAATTGCGATCATGCTGCTGTCGTTTGGGCCGAGCGTGTTGTTTTTGTATAAAAAGAGGTTGGATGCGTATGCGGTGAGGGCGGGGCGGTGAGTGGGGTGCGGCGCGGCGCAAGTTGAAACTTCAGAGACCCGCCCTGCATTGATATCTTGGTGAGCAGTTTTGTTGGTAGACGGACTTCCCTACGGGGGAAGCAGAAGGACGTCCCTCGAAAGGCGGCACCATCGCAGCCTTGGCTGGCACAAAAGCTAGCGCTACATGAAGAGGGCAACCCGCGGCTTTAAAGAGCGATGGTGCGACAGCTGACGGGAATGCTTGTGGAGATATTGCTGCGATCCCTCCACTACGTGCCGCAAACTGCGCGGCACTCCGGTCGGGATGCCAAAGAAAGCGGCGGCGAGCCGCCGCACTCCAAAAGCGGCCGCGTCGGAAGGCGGCCGCTACACACTCAAAACCAAGGGAAAAACCGCACCCTTAAAAACCAACGGTGCGGCACCCGGTTAGACGCAGGAGGAGAGTTTGTTGGACCACTCTTGTTGGACGGTGTAGGCGCCTACCTGCTTGGTTTTCCAGGTGCAGATGTCGCCGATTTCGCCGTTGGTGTCGTCGTACCAGCCTTGGCCTGGGATGGGGTCGGTAATGGATTCACAAAGTTCGTGAGAAGAGGTGGAGCAGAGGACCGGGAACGTGGCTAGTCCGCCCTGGCAGCCGGTGCAGCCGGGGTAAGGCATGACCGCGTAGAAAACGTTGTTGGGAGTGGCGTCGTGATAGCCGCAGAAATCCTTGCACGAGGCGGAGCCGCTTTGCGTGACGGTGGTGCCGGGAGGGAGATAGAGGAAGTAGAGACTGTTGGCGGTGGCGGCGGGAAGAACGCCAGCATCGATTTGCGCCTGAAGCATTTGCTGGATGGCGGAATCGTCGACGGAATTGCCGGGCTCGGAAGAAGCGAGATTGAGGGAGCCGATGCGCTTGCCGTGGCCAATGGATTTGCCGGGGACGTCGTACTCGGCGAGTTGGTCGATGAGGGAGCTGGTCAGGATGAAATCGAAGAAGGCGATGAGTTGCTGGGAGAGAGAAGCGTTGGCGGTGGATTGCCAGGCGCTGCCCCAGAAGATGCAGAAGACTTCGACGCTGGTGAGGAGCGGTCCATTGCGGTAGGTGAGTTCCGGGGTGGGAGCCGCGGCGTCGCGGACGTGCGGGTGGAGAGGCACAATGCGGATGGGATGCTGGGTTTTGGTGGTGGCGGAAACGGGAGATTTCTTGCGAGATGCACGAGTGGCCATAGGGGTCTCCTTGTTGAGTCGCCCGACGGAGGGCTGGAGGAGGCGCGGGCCGTAGGGAAAAGGCTAGCGGAGAATTGTGACGGTGTAAACAAGTTCTGACGAAAGTTGTCAGTTATCAGTTTTCAGTTTTAGGTAAAGAACGAGGCGGCCATGGAGCGTTATCGGAGGGAGATCAGGGATCGTAACCGTCGGCACGATTGGTGGTGTGGGTGGTCGAAAATTCCTGGATCGGGAAGGGGCATCCGAGTTTTCAGTTGGCAGTTTTAAGTAAAACGAAGAGGGAACCCAAGACCCACACGCAAACCCGGCGTGTGGGTCACCCGCTCGCGTTTTGCTGAGAACTAAAAACTGGGAACTAAAAACTTTCCTTGACACCGGGGAGCGGCCGGGGCAATATGACGTGTGACGACATGTCGTGTGAGGGAGTATGGAATTGGAGCCATTGAGCGAAGCGGTTTTACTGATTTTGGTGAGCCTGGCGGAACAGCCACGCCACGGGTATTCGATCCTGAAGAATGTCGAAGAGATGAGCGACGGGCGGGTAACGTTGAGCACCGGAACGCTGTACGGGGCGCTGCGGCGGCTGCTCGAAGATCGCTGGATCGAGCGCTTCAAGGAAGAAGAAAGCCCGCGGGGAAGGCAAGCGTACCGGCTGACGGCGCGAGGACGGCAGATTTTGCGGGCGGAAGTGGGACGGCTAAAGCATTTGACGAAAGTGGCGAGCTTGCGGATGGCGCCGAAGGAGATGTGAGGGATGGACTCGCTGGGCCGCTACTTGCTGTACCTGTATCCCGCCGCGCACCGGCTGGAATTCGGCAAGGAGATGAGCGCGGTGTTGCGCGAACGGCAAAACGAGATCGCGACGCGCGGGGCGATGGCGCGATGGATATCGAATGGGCGGGAAATTGGAGGACTGTTGCGCGGCGCGGCGCAGGAGCATGTGCGAGCCGCGACGGGTTTGTATTCGTGGGAAGAGTTTCCGATAAGGAGGATACGCATGCGAACTGAATTCCGGTTTCCGAAAGCCACGCCGGTGCTGATGACGGTGATTTTAGTGGCGGTGGTGATGGCGATTGAAAAGGCGAGAGCGATCCAGTTGTCGGTGCCTCCTTCGCACCAGCAGGTTCCGCCGATCCAGTCGGCGAATTTTACGGTGCTGCCGTCGTTCGTGTTGTTGTTGGTGATGGGGTGCGTGGCGGGAGCGATTGCGTGGGCGGTGGCGTATGCGATGAGAAGGTCGGGATTGCAGAGGTTGGAGGAGTTGAAGGGGGAGAGGAAGTAAAGAAGTAAGGAAGCAATGAGGTAACGAAGTAAGGATAAGAAGGATTCCTCAGGGGCTGAAGCCCCTGAACCCCTGATAGGCGGGTCCTTGATGTCGGAACTAAAGCTCCGACCCCCTAACGAAAAGTTGAAAATGAACGTTGAAAGAACTGCCCTCGTTGATGCTGAGGCAAGCATTTGTGTCCGCGGACGGCCTGGGAAGGCCGTCCCTACCACGACAAAACTCAGGCTGAAGCCGGTGCTACCCAAACCGACGGGGCGCACCGGCAAAGCGGCGTCGAGCCGCCGCACTCCAGAGTTATTCGTAGCGGAGGGATGTGAAGGGGTCGACTTGGGTGGTGCGGCGGGCTGGCAATGCTGCGGCCAGGATGGAGACGCCCAGGACTATGGTGGCTACCGTTGCTAGGGTGGCAGGATCTGTTGCGGTGACTTCGAAGAGAAGAGATTGCAGGACGCGGCCAAGAGCCAGCGAGGCGAGAAGGCCGAGAGCCAGGGCGATGGCGGAAAGCGCGATGGCTTCACGAAGGACTAGACGAAATACATCGGACGAACGAGCGCCGGGAGCGGCACGGATGCCATTCGATGCGCATGACTTATGTCTCCGTGAGGCGCATAACTTGAGAAATGGCGGAGGAGAGGCGGTTCCAATTCGCGGCTTCCTGATCGAGTTGCTTGCGGCCAAGACGAGTAAGCGTGTAGAACTTGGCGCGACGATTGTTTTCGCTCGGTTTCCATTCGGACGAGATCCAGCCCTCTTGTTCGAGTTTGTGAAGAGCGGGATAGAGTGAGCCGTCGCTGACCTGAAGAACGTCTCCGGAGACTTGCCTGAGGCGTTGGCTGACGGCCCAGCCATTGAGAGGTTCGAGGGCGAGGATTTTGAGGATCAGGAAATCGAGTGTGCCTTGAAGAAGGTCGGAAGGTTTGGACATGGGTCCCCTCGGTTACCGAGACAGAATGCAACGGGTCCCCTCGGTAAACAAGAGGAAAAGTTCTGGGTTCACAGAGTTCACCACAGAGGACACACTGATGGGACGAACAGAGTTTTCAGTTCTAAGTCTCAGTAAGGCGTCAGCTGGCGGACCAAGCGGCAGCGACTGGCGCCGAGCGCTGCACGCAAAGCAATCTCCCGGGCGCGGGCGGTATGGTGCGTGAGGATGAGACTGGCAACGTTGCTGGAGGAGATGAGGAGCAAGAGAATGACGGCGGCGATGAGGAGGAAAAGAGTCTGCTTAAAATCGTCGACGATGACTTCGTTCAGGGGCCTAGCGGTCATGCGGAAATGCTCGGGATAGTCCTTGGGAAAGAGCGGGACGAGTTGATTGGCGATGACCTGCAAATCGGCAGCGGCGCTTTGGCGACTGACGTTGCGCTGGATGAGGCCGGTGGCGAAGAAATACATGGGCTCGCTGTCGTCGAGGGCCTGAAAGATTTGGCCTGCTTACGAAAGGTGGCAACCTCGTTCAAATGGTAGACCTCGCGAAATCGTTGCGAGTCGTGGCCGGCGTCAGCGATGCCGATGACTGTGAGACGTGATTGGTCGCGATAAGGGAAGGGATAGAGGAAGCCGTTGTAGAAGACGCTGAAAATGGTGGCGGAGAAACCGATGCCCAGGGCCAGAGCGAGCACGCAGATGACGGTGAAGGCGGGAGACTTGCGCAACGTGCGGACGGCGTACCGGAGATCTTGAGGAGGTATTCGTGGAAGGTGACGTGGCGGGCCTCGCGACATTCTTCTTTGGCGCGTTCGAGGCTACCGAATTCGAGGCGCGCGCGGCGAAGGGCTGCTTCGCGGGAGATGCCTCGGGAGATCAAGTCGTTGGCGTAGGAATCGAGGTGATAGCGAAGCTCGGCGTCAATCTCGGATTCGAGGCGGGAGCGATGGCGAATTGCGCGAAGCCAGGCACGGAAGCGGCGGTAGAGGGTCATGGTGGCTCCAGGGGTGGGCATAGGATTAGACGCTGGGCGAGGTGGGAGGTGTTAACGGTGAGGCGGGGAGCGAGGTGGCGGCAGGGAAGAGCCTCATCCCTAAAGGGATGAGCTACAGGATTTAGAGCCGCGATGATCATTCGTACCTCAGGGCTTGCATGGGGTCTGTGCGCGTGGCGCGACGGGCTGGGAAATAGGCGGCGACTAGCGCGACGGTGGCTAAGATGGCGACCGCGACTAGCATCGTTATAGGGTCGTGGGGAGTCAGGCCGAAGAGGAGTTTCTGGAGGAGGCGAGTGGCGGCGAAGGAGATGGCGATGCCTGCGAAGCTGCCAGCTACGAGGACGATCACGACGTCGCGGAGGACCAGACGGAGGATGGAAACGGGAGGAGCGCCGAGGGCCAGGCGGATGCCAAATTCGGTGCTGCGCTGCGTGACGAGGTAGCTGAGAGCGCCGTAGAGGCCGATCATGGCGAGGAGAAGAGCAAGAGCGCCGAAGGGGAACGGAGGCGGCTTTCGATTTCGTCGTAAACGGCGAGGTACTGCTCGGGAGGGACGGTGGTGAGCTTGAGATCGGAGTTGACGAGGAGGACGTTGCTGCGATCGAAACCGATGTCGAGAGCGGCGAGTTTGAGCATGCTGTGAAGGAAGAGGCCGGCGACGACGAGAAGAACCAGGGAGAGTGCGACTTGAGATGCAACGATCCATTTGCCGGGACGAAACCGCAAGCCGCGATCGGTGTGCTCGGCCGTGCTGCCCTTCATGGCGACGGTGAGGGAAACGCGCGTGGAGCGGAAGGCAGGAAGAACTCCGAAGAGAATGCCAGTGAAGAGGGCGATGGCGGCGGTGAAGGCGAGAATGCGGGCGTCGATAGAGAGGTCGAGAAAGACATTGTTGCCGGCGGTGGATAGATAACGGACCAAGAGAGCGGTTCCCCACCGGGCAAAGAAGAATCCGAGGAGGGCACCGGCGGAGGAGAGCAGGAGACATTCGGTTAGAAGTTGGCGAATGAGGCGGAGACGAGAAGCGCCGAGGGCCTTGCGGACGGCAATTTCTTTGGTGCGGGAGACAGCGCGGGCAAACATAAGGCCGGCGATATTGGCGCAGGCGATCAGAAGAACGAGACCGACAACGGCCATGAGGATGTTGAGGGGCTGATCGAATTGCGTGCGCAGGTCGGACTTACCGGTGGAGGCGGGAGCCGACAGCAGGGACCAATTGCGAAAGTTCTTTTGATCCTCGGGATCCCAGTCGCTGGGGACAGCAGCGGCGAATACGGTGGGGGAAAATACGGCGAGGCGGATTTTCAATTGTTGGGGAGTGACGCCGGGCTTCACGCGAGCCATGATGCTGAGCCACCACCAGGAGCGAGCGTCGATGCGGGAGTTTTTTCCATCGAAGATGGTGGCGGTGCAGATGGGAATGGCAACATCGAATTTGCTGCCGACGTCGAGGCCATAGAATCCGGGAGAACTGACGCCGACGATCTGGAAGGGGTGATGGTTGAGAGACAGTGTGCTGCCGACGGCGTTGGGAGAGCCGCCGAAATGATCCTGCCAGAAACCGTAGCTGAGGACGGCGAGCGCGGGGCAGCCGCGCTGATCGTCGGCGACGGTGAGTAAGCGGCCTGCGGCGGGACGAACACCGAGCGCGTCGAAGAAATCGCCGCTGACGAAGATGCCGTTGACATTTTGAACGGCCCCACCTTGCGCGAGATCGAAGCGATCGGTGCTCCAGGCAAGAGCGGATGAGAAGACATCCCGGTGATCGCGCAGCTGCTCCCAAATTGCATTGGTGAAATAGAAATCGCCCTGGTTGCCGCGGGCAGGGTCTTGGCGGGAGAGTTGCACCAATTCCTGAGGGTTTCGGACTGGGAGCATCCGGAGGACGACAGTGTCGATGAGGGAGAAGATGGCGGTGTTGGCGCCGATACCGAGAGCGAGAGTGAAGATGGCAATGGCGGTGTATACGGGAGAACTGCGAAGCGTGCGCAGGGCGTAGCGGATGTCCTGGAGAAGGGATTCGAGGAAGGTGATGCCGCGAGCGTCGCGACACTCTTCTTTGGCGCGTTCGAGGCCACCGAATTCGCGGCGCGCGCGGCGGAGGGCTTCGTCGCGGGGGATGCCGTTGCGGTTGAGATCGTCAGCGTAGGTTTCCAGGTGGAAGCGGAGTTCGGCGTCCATGTCGTGCTCCGTGCGGGAGCGATGGAGAGTGGAGTGGAGCCAGGAACGGAGTCGGGAGAAGAGAGTCATGAGGCCTCCGGGGAAGTCGTGTGTGTGGTGATGAAGATCAAAGGGTGCGACGGTGTGGAGGGAGAAGCAGATCGCTCGCTGCGCTCGGGATGACAAAACGGCAGGGACGGAAGGATCCCACACGCAACGGCGGCGGGTGGGGCACCCACCGGATGGCGGGGGCGGCGAGTCGGGAGATGATTGCGGAGATTGTGGCGACGGTGGCAAGAAACCTCATCCCTAAAGGGATGAGCTGCAGGAAAGGGATGAGGCACAAGATTCGAGCTGAGAGCGGTGGAAGTTGGTAAAAGTGGGAAAGCGGCGGCCCTTCGCACAGGACGCTCAGGGTAAACGAGCCGCTGCACTCCGAATGGGAATGAAGGCGCCTGCATCATTCGTACCTCAGGGCGACTAGGGGATCGACACGCGTGGCGCGGCGGGCTGGGAGGTAGCAGGCCACTAGAGCAACGGTTATTAACAGGGCGGCAGAGGAGATGTAGGTGAGGGCGTCGGTGCGGGAGATGCCGTAGAGGTAGATTCCGGAGCCGCTCCAGCCGATGGGGCCGGCGGGGAAGAAGCGGGTCAGGAGGAATGCGGCGAAGATGCCAGCGGCCAGGCCCACTGCGGTGACAGCGAGAGTTTCACGCAAGACTAGTGCGGCGATTTCGCGACGAGCGGCGCCCAGGGCGAGGCGAATGCCGATTTCGCGGGTGCGTTCGGCGACGGAGTAGGAAGTGACGCCAAAGACGCCAACAATGCCCAAGAGGAGCGCGAGAGCGCTGAACGAAGCAAGCAAAGTGATGATGGGGCGGCGAAGGGTGAGGGATTCGGAATCCTGAATCTGCTGCCGCATGGTGCCGAGGCTCCAATAGAGTTCCGGGGCGACAGGACGAAGCCAGCTGCTGAAGGAACGCGTGACAGTGGCGAGGTCGGACGATGAGCGAACGCGGATGGCGATGCTCCAGCGTCCTGGAAGCATTTGCGCAATGGGGAAATAAACCAAGGGGCGGGAGTCTTCTTCGGGATTACGTTGATGAAAATCGGAAACCACGCCGACGATTTCTCTCCACTGCGCGGTGGGATCAGAGAGAGCGACGTGATAGCCGATGGGATTCACGCCGGGAAAATATTGTTTGGCGAAAGTCTGGTTGATGATGACGACGGGAGACGAGTCGTGAGCGTCAGAGTCATGAAACGGGCGACCCGCGAGCAGAGGGACATTCAACGTGGAAAAGTAATCAGGACTGACGGTGACAAACCAAGCTTCTTGCTCGATGGGCAATGCGCTTGGGTTTGGCGAAGGGGCTTGGATGCGAAGGGGCATGGCGTCTGCGCCCTCCATGGGGAGAGAATCAACAATGCCAGCAGATTCGACCGAAGGAAACCGGCGGACGCGATCCAATACGTTGCGCATCAAGACAGAGCGCTCGAGAGGATTGGCGTAGCGCGAGGGAGATAGTCTGATGGTGGCCGTCAAGACATTGCGCGGATCGTAGCCCATCGGGGCGGATTCCACGCGCAGGAAAGTACGCAGAAGCAAGCCGAAGCCGACGAGCAACACCATGCCGAGCGCAATCTGGCAGGCGACCAGGAGATTGCGGGGCTGGCGGGAGCGCGAACCTCCCGCGGTATTCGGGGAAGCGTCTTTCAGGGCGTCAGTGTGATCCATGCGACTGGCGCTGAGAGCGGGGATGCATCCAAAGAGCAATGCGCTTAGGAACGAAACGGCCAAACTGACAGCGAAAACGCGCGCGTCGATTTCCAGGTAAGTGCTGCTCGAAACGATTCCGGACACGGCGCCGGTGATGATGTCCTGAGCCCATCGAGCGATGAGCAAGCCGAGGACGCCTCCGCAAAAAAAGAGAAGAGTGCTTTCCGTGAGGAACTGACGAATCATGCGGCGGCGGGAACAGCCGAGGGCTGCGCGGAGAGCGACCTCTCTCTGGCGCTTGACACCGCGAGCGAGAAGAAGACTGGCGACATTGGCGCAGGCAATAAAAAGGACGGCGCCGGCTGCGACGGCCATGAACCACACACCGCGATGAGCGTTTTGCGTCGTGGGACCCGGATGCTGAAACAATTCGGCGAATGGTTCGACGGTGAGAAGACCGCTGCGATCGTTCGAGGACCTGGGGTGCCGTAGTTGCTGCGCAATTACGCCGGTTTCGGAACGAGCCTGATCGAGAGTTATTCCGGGCTTCAGACGAGCGACGATTTGGACGCGGACCGTTCCCGCCCGAAGAACACCGTTGTTGGCGTAAGCGCTGAGGACGAGAGGTGCGAAGATCTCCGCGTCTTCATCGTAGGGGCCTAAGGACTGGGGGAGAACGCCGACGACGGTGACGGCGCGGCGATTCAGGATTATTTGCTTGCCGATGATGTGAGGGTCGGCATGAAATTGCGTTCGCCAGTAGCCGTAGGCGAGCATCACGACGGCGTCTTGACCAGCGGTTTGTTCCTCTTCGAGGAAGTTGCGGCCGAGGAAGGGTTGAATGCCCAGCGTTGGAAACCAGTTCGGGGAAACGACCAGACCTGACAGCGTCTGCCAGTTTGATTCATCAGAGCCGCAAAAATAGTCGGCCCCGCCCATGCCGGAAATGTTTTCGAACGAGGAGCTGGTTTTCCGCAGGGCGGCATATTGGGTGGGGGAAGGCGTGTGCGAATCGCCGTCGGGGCCGATGGTCCAGATGTGAACGAGACGATCGGGTTCGCGGAAAGGCAAGGCACGGAGGATGGCGGAATCGACCAAGCCAGAGATGGCGGCGTTGGCACCGATGCCGAGGGCGAGAGTGAGGATGGCGATTGAGGTGAAGCCGGGGGATTTGCGGAAGGTGCGGGCGCCGAAGCGGAGATCCTGGAGGAAGGATTCGAGAAAAGAGATGCCGCGGGCGTCGCGACATCCTTCCTTGGCGCGTTCCAGGCCGCCGAATTCAAGGTGGGCGCGGCGGAGGGCTTCGTCGCGAGGGACGCCGCGGCGAATTAGATCGTCGGCGTAAGTTTCCAGGTGGAAGCGGAGTTCGGCGTCCATGTCGCGTTCCGTGTGGGAGCGGTGGAGAATGCTGCGGAGCCAGGAGCGGAGTTGGGAGAGGATGGTCATGAGGTCCGCGCCGTGAAGTGGAGAAGGAGCGGGCGGTGGCAAGCATTTGCAGTGGCGGACCAGCTCAGAAGGCGGTCCCTACACAGGCAAACCCAAGAGTCCAGGTACAACGGCGGTACCTGGGGCGCCCGCGGATGACAAGACATCGTTGGTCGGTTAGGGAGATGATTTTGGGAATTGTGGTGACGGCGGGGAAAAGGCTCGGGCCTGAAGGCCCGAGCTACTGGAGCTGGGGCCAGGAGGTAACTGATGGAAACCATGGAGTTGTTGGTCCACGGGGGCTCTCCTAGATGAACTAGGAAGATACCGCGAGACTCCTAGGCTGTCAAGGAGAAGAACGGAAAATGGAATTAGGAAAGTCAAAAGTCAGAGCAGTGATACTTCGGTCGCCTAGAGGGCATCAGAAAAGCCTCAGGCCTGAAGGCCTGAGCTACAGGATTCGAGACACGGGTTCAATATCGGACCTGAAGCTCCGACGCCCTAAGGGAACAAACGAACCCACAGGTGAGTTACTTTGGCGGGGTAGGTGGCGGGGACTGCTGGGGGAAATAGCGGGAGGCGAATTGCAGGAAGGTTGGCCAGTTGGGGCCGGTGGTGTGGCCGGCGGCGTGTTGGCGGAAGGCGATGTCGCCGTCGGTCAAAGGGGTTTCCATGGGAGGAAAATCGGAGGTGGCGAGAGCTTTCTTGCCGAGGAGAGTGTAGACCGGGCCGGCAGTGACGGCGGCGACAAACATGCCTTTGGCGTCGACCCAGCCGCCTTCGACTTGTTGCGAGCCGGAGCTGATGAAGACGGGGCGCGGGGCACAGAGGGCGATTAGTTCGTGGGCGTCGACGGGCAAATCGTCGACGGTGAGCGGGCCGGCATATTTGAGGAAGTTGCCGGCCATCCAGTGATATTCGGAAGTGGAGGCGATGTTCTCGAGCTGCTCGCCAAAATTGCGGCGAAGGATTTTTGCGCCACCGGCACCGGAAGAGCCGACAAAGGCGATGGCGAAACGTTGATCGTAGGCCATGGTGATGAGAGCCGCTTTTCCGTAGCGGGAGAGGCCTTCGATGGCGACGTGCTTGGCGTCGACGGAGGTGTCGGATTCGAAATCGTCGAGCGCGCGACTGGCGCCCCAAGCCCAAGCGCGAAGTGCGCCCCAATCGTCGAGAGCGCGTGGCTGGCCTTTGTTGACGAGACCGATGATGCCTTCGGTGAGGCCGGCGCCGTTGTCGGCTTGCACGCTGGTGGGAATGAGCGTGGCGTAGCCCCAACCTTTGGCGAGGACCTGTTGCTGCCAAGAGGCGCCGGTGCCGTTGAAAGCGGCCCACTGCTCCGGAGTGAAACGCTTTTTTATGGCGGCAAGGATTTCGGGGCTGAGGGCAAACTCGAGGATTACGGGAACGGGAGCGGTGGAGTTGGCGGGAATGGAAAGGGAGAGCTGGATGTCGACGGAGATCAGTGGATAGGAAGAGTTATCAACGTGGCCGATGAGCTTTTTGGTGACGACGGGGATGTTCTCGTTTAGCTCGCGCGTGGTGCTGACGACTTCCCAGCGAACGTGGGGAACGTTGGCGGGAACACGGCCGAAGACATCGCGATCGAAGGCCTCGACGATTTGCGGGCGGCGCAGTGTAAACCAGACTAGCGCGCTGGCGACCTTATGACCATTTTTTAGGATTAGAGGATCGGGGAGGGAGTAGGGGCGGACTTTGGATTCGTCGACGTTGGCGGCGTTGGGAGATTTGGGATCGCCGTCGGGGCCGCGACGAAGGGAAGTGATGTGGAGGAGGTCGAGGGTGCGCTGATGATCCTGTTCGGCAGTGAGGTGGACGACGGGAGGATAGTTAGTTTGTTGGGCGAAGGAGAGTACGGCTAGAAGGGCGAGTGAGGAACGGAGGGTCATGGTGAGGGAAGGATATCAGGGATCAGGAATCAGTGATCAGGAAGCGGTCGAAAGTCGAAAGTCGAAAGTCGAAAGTCAGGTCACCTCGGGGTGGGAATTTGTGTTGGCGGACCGCCCGCGGCATGTGGTCCTACAAAACCAAGAGAAAGACCGAACCCTTAAGAAGCAAGGGTGCGGCACCCATCAGTTGTGGGTTGTGGGGCAATTTTGGGGATTGACGGTGGGGAAAAGGCTCGGGCCTGAAGCGCCGCCTCCTGACGAGGAATGATCGGTGGAGTTGGCAGAAATGGGGAGTGCGGCGGCGAGCCGCCGCACTCCAAACGGAGCTACTTGGGGACGCCAGCTTGATTCCAGTCGATTATGTTGGTGAGCTTCCAGGGGTTTTTGTTGAGTTGAAATTCGAGCTGGCCGTCTTTGTTGATGACGAGTTGAGCGGCGGGATAGAGGACGCCGGAGCTCTTGGTTTTGTCCTTATCGCTGATATCGAATTCGCCTGCGGTGAGGTTGTAAGCGGTGGTGGGTGTGTTGGCGTAGACTTCACCGAAACGAAGCAGGCGGTTGGTGACGAAACGAATCTTGCGGCCGGTGTCGGTTGGAATCAAGCGAATGTAGCTGAGGTCGTAGCCAATGGTGCCGGTGACGGCGATGCGTCCGACGGCGCGCATTTTGGTGAGGGCGTTGACGAGGCCCTGATTCTGTCCCTTTTTGAAGACATCGATGAGGATTTGGCGATCTTCTTCGGTGGAGAATTCGTAGATGGTGACCTTAACGTTGACGACTTTGCCCAACTGCGTACTGGTGCCCATGGCCGTGGCGTCGATGACTTCGACTTTTCTGTCGTCGGCGGAAATGGCGAGAGTGACGGCGGTGAGCAGAAGCGCGGCGAGCAGAAGAGTGCTCAGACTAAGCTCGCGAGCGTTGGAGTGTGAATCGTTGCGATGTGACATTGGTGTCCTTTCGAAAAAACGCGTCGAGCGCCTGAATCGGAGGCGGAAGAGAAATGCTGATTCAGGGAAGAAGAGCCAAAGAACAGTACAGCATTCCGGTTCGCGCGACCGGAAACGAATCGGGGAAGAAAGACGAGTGACTGCGCAGCGAGTGCAACTCTCCGCCCTGACGCCTGCTTGGTGATATCACGGCTTGGTTTAGTTGGTCAATGTGGAAGGAGAGAGATATCAGGGATCAGCAATCAGGGATCAGGAGGCGTTGAATTCCTGGCGGCCTGGGCGACCGAGTTGGGACAGCGGATCCCTCGCTTCGCCCGGCATGACAAATTAGAAGTTGGAAAGTCCAAAGTCAGGTCACATCGAGGTCGGAATTTGCGTAAGCGGTCCACCTCGGAAGGTGGTCCCTACAAAAGCACGAGAACATCCGCACCCTTCGAAAACCATGGTGCGGCATCCGGCCGCCGGCGCTGAGGTAACTGCACAGCGGCGCTGCGCGAGCGAAAAGCCTCACCCCTGAAAGGGGCGAGCTACAAGTCAGCCACTGCAAAAGCGACAAACAAAGGCAACGTCACAAAGTAGGGAGGCTGGCGGGGGTAGGTTTGGTTGCGCTTCACCTGGGGAGGGCGTCTAAACTAGGGCTGCGTGGGAGGAGCTATGAACTACAGGACGACGGGGGCGCGGGTTGGTGGGGCGATTTTGTTGGCGTGGATGGTGATGGGCGCAAACGGTGAGTCGGCTGAGGTGCCTGCGCCGCGGGTGGTTGAACTGAAGGCGCCGGACGGAATCGTACTGAAGGCAACTTATTTTGCGGCAGGAAAGCCGGGGCCTGGCGTGCTGCTGCTGCACCAGTGCAACCGGCAGAGAAAAGTGTGGGACGACCTGGCGGCACGGCTGGCGGCGTCGGGAGTGAATGTGTTGACGATGGATTTTCGGGGATTCGGAGAGAGCGGCGGGACACCGTTCGACAAGATGCCTCCCGAGCAAGTCAACAAAACCATCGAGGAGAAATGGCCGGGGGACGTGGACACGGCGTTTCGTTTTTTGATTGCGCAGCCGGGTGTGAGCCGGAGGATCGTCGGAGGAGGAGGGGCGAGTTGCGGCGTGAATCAGGCGGTGCAGTTGGCAAGGCGGCATTCGGAAGTGAAATCGTTGATGCTGCTGTCGGAAGGGACCGACGCGGCAGGGAGAAAATATTTACGGGAGTCGCCGAAAGTGCAGCTGTTCATGGCGGTGGCGGATGACGACGACGATCGCGGAGTGGTGGAGATTATGGAATGGCTGCAGGCGTTGTCGCCAAATCCGGGCAACAAGCTGGAACATTACGCGGTGGGAGGACACGGCGTGGAGATGTTCAAGGCGCACGAAGATTTGGAGGGGATGATCGTGGAGTGGTTTGGGAAAACGTTGAAGGCTAGCCCGACGGTGAGCGCGAGAAGTGTGGCGGCCGCCAAGCCGGTATCGCGTGAAATTCAGTTTCTGGAGATGATTGACCAACCGGGAGGAGTTGGCAAGGCGACGAAGACCTATGAGGAAGCGCGGCAGAAGGATCCAAAGGTGGTGCTGTTTTCCGAGGTGGTGATGAACCGGGTGGGTTACGAACATCTGCAGGCGGGCGACGTGAAGGGAGCGATTGAGCTGTTGAAGCTAAATGCGGTGGCGTATCCGGATTCTCCGAACGTGTATGACAGCCTGGGCGATGCGTATCTGGCGGCTGGGCAAAATGAGCAAGCCCTGGAGAATGCGAAGAAGGCTCTGGAACTTTTGCCGAAGGATACGACCGACCCGGCGACGGTTAAGGACGGCATCAAAACGAATGCGGAGGAGAAGGTGAAGAAGTTGGCGGAAGGGCCGAAGTAGGGACCAGAGAGTTATCAGTTCGCAGTTTTCAGTTTTAAGTAAGGCGAAGAGAAAAGACTAGCCAAGCATCCGATGTCGGAGCTGAAGCTCCGACTCCCCTAAAGTAACCCAGGAACCCACACGCAACACCGACGTGTAGGGCACCCGGCGGCTTGCCTCGGAAGGCGGTCCATACACAGAAAGAGAAAGACCGCACCCCTTCAAAACTAAGGCTGGGGCACCTAGCAAAAGTGCAAAAGCGGCGGCGAGCCGCCGCACTCCAAAAAGGGCATGAAGCGCCCGGCTCGGAAGGCGGCCACTACAAAAGCAAACTCCAGGAACGCACACCAATTGTGACGAGTGTTGCAATTTGTGGGGGAGGAGATGTTAAATCTGTCGTACCCGAGGAACGGTTAGCGGGTTGCATCGGGCGTTGCACTAACACGTGTTTCCTGAAAGTACTCAAGGTGCTGGGAGGCAGGGAATGGAAGGCGCCGAAAGCGAGTCCTCAAGAAACATCGCCAGAGCGAATTCGGGGCTGCCTGTGGCCCTGTTGGCGTGCCTGACTGCCGCAGTGTGTTACCTTGCCGCCGAACTGGGCGGGTTCCTGATTATAAGAGAGCCGCAAACGCTGTGGCCACTCTGGCCGGGGTGCGCGGTTCTAGTGGCGATCCTGCTGGTGGTACCGCGGAAAATCTGGCCGCTGGTGATGGCGGCGGGTCTGGCGGGCTTCGTTGTGTACGACCTGCAGGTAGGCGTTTCGATTCGTTCGATTGCGTGGTTGATTCTCGCCGACATCCTGGAAATTCTGGTAGCTGCCTTGGGCGTTCGCTATGCACTGGGCGGCGTGCCGCGTTTGAACAGCCTGAAAGCGCTGGCCAAGTATTCGTTTTTCACCGTGTTTCTGGCTTCGCTGATCGTGTCGACAATCGGCGTGCATGCCCTGGATGGGAACCGGTGGATCAGTTGGCGAATCATCTTTCTCTCGGAGGGATTGGCATTCCTGACGGTAGCGCCCGCGATTCTGGGTTGGGTGTCCGAAGCCGAGAGATGGATGCGAGCATCGCGCGCGCAGGTATTGGAAGCATGTGTGTTGATGGCGGCGCTGATTTCGTTGAGCTACGTAATGTTCGTGGCGCGCGGGGGAAGTTATCCTCCGGCGCTACTTTATTCACTGTTGCCGCTGTTATTGTGGTCGACACTGCGATTCGGAACGGCGGGAGTAGGGACGGCCGCGACGATCGTGGCGTTGCTGTCGATTTGGGGTGCGCTCCACGGGCGTGGTCCTTTCATCGAGTCGGACCTCATCGACCGGGTGCTATCGCTACAACTGTTCTTATGGTTCGCGGTGATACCGTTCATGATTCTGGCCGCCCAGGTGGAGGAGCGGCGGCAAGCGGAAAGGGAATTGCGTGATGGAGAAGAACGGCTGCGGCTGGCAGTAGAGGCGGGAAGGATGTATGCGTTTGAGTGGGACGCCGCGACGGATGAAGTTGTGCGCTCCGGACAGTGCGCAGCGGTGCTGCACTGGAAAAGCGATCCGAGGCACGACACTGGGCGAGAATTCCGCGCCAACATTTTTCCCGAGGACGTGAAAGCGTACCAGGACATGGTGAAGGGGCTGAGTCCGAAGAATGCGACGTACAAGATTATCTACCGCGTGAAAGGGCCGGGAAATGACGCGGTGTGGATGGAGGAGAATGGGCGCGCGTTGTTTGACGGACAGGGAAGAGTGCTACGGAAGATTGGGATTGTTGCGGATATTACCGAGCGGAAGATGGCGGAAGAGGCGCTTTCGAACGTGAGCCAGAAATTGATTGAGGCGCAAGAACAGGAACGGACACGGATTGCGCGAGAGTTGCACGACGATCTGAGCCAAAGGATGGCACTGCTGGGGATAGGCCTGACGCAGTTTGAACGAAGCATTCCGGAACTATCGAGCGACGCGCAAGAACGGCTGCAGAACATATCGGAGGTGGCGGCAGAGGTTTCGAGTGAACTGCACAGCATGTCGCACCAACTTCATCCGGCGAAGCTAGACTTGCTGGGACTGGTGGCGACAGTGGGAGGGCACTGCCGGGAGGTATCGCAGCAACACGAATTGCGAGTGGAATTTGTGCACCACGACGTGGGTGAAGAGATACCGAAGGATGTGGCGCTGTGTCTATTTCGGATTGTGCAGGAGGCGCTGCGAAATATTGTGAAACACGGGAATACGGGGGATGCCAAGGTGGATCTGAGCGGGAGTGGGGACGAAATTCATTTGTGTATTTCAGATCAAGGCGCGGGATTCAGTCCGGAATCGGCGCAGGCAAAAGGCGGGCTGGGGTTGATCAGCATGCGGGAAAGGCTGCGGCTGATTGGCGGACACCTGGATGTGGAATCGGAGCCATCGCACGGGACACGAATTTATGTTCGTGTCCCGGTGGGCGACGTTGGCGCGCAGAAGAAGAACGGGTCCAATGCGTTCAAGGCCAATGCGTAAGACGTAAGTGAACGTGGGCGAAATGGTTTGAGGAGAAAGCCAGGATCGCGATTCCATTGACCGAACGTCAGGTGAGTGCCTGGCGGTTTCCGGGGTACCACCAGACATCGTCAGAAAGAAGTAAGCGAACAACCAATCTGCTGCGAACATTCTCAACATAGCGGAACTGAGCGCAAAATATTCCGCTTGTGTCAGCACCTTCACAATGCGGCCGCCGCGGGTAAGGAGGTACTGACCACGTTCGATTTGAAAAACCGCGCCACCAGACTGGACGACGAAGACAACGAAATGAACCATAAAGGACAGTCCGAGTAATTTGATCGTGGGAACAATCCATTTCGGTTTTCTCTGAGAGAACCCTTTCCAGTAGAAAGCTTCTTCCCAAACGGGCTTGGCATGGGCGTACCCTTCCCCAGGGACGGTTCTCTCTCGCTATTGGTCTAAAACCGTGAAATCAAACCCTAGGAGGGGTGGTAAGTTGATTCCACGAACACCATGAGCCCGGCAAGTGCGAAAACGCCAACGCAGAGCAGCACGACCGGCCAGGGAAGCAGGCTGTCCCATGTTGTTCCGCGATAACTAGCGATGCAGGCAGTGATGCTTGCGGAGGCCACACCACCGCGAAACGCGTTAAATCTCTATGAGAGCGGAGAGATACGCGCTAGGGCGGCGTTGGGAGTCAGTTGAGCAGAAGAAAAGATGAGTGGAATTGCAGGCGTTGGGCCGTGCAATTCCACTCACCGTGTGCGGGTTCGCAGTTATTGCTTGTCGTAGACGGAGACAGAGTGCACGGGCTTGCCGTCTGCAGTCGTTCCCTTTGAGGTGAGAGTGGCCACCTTGCCGTCTTTGGAAATTTCCAGCTTGGATTTTCCGACTTCCTTGCCGGCTTTCTTCAAGGTTGCTTCGTAGTGATTGGCGTCAATTTTCTTGATGGAGATGGAATCGGCGTCGCCGGGCATGGTGCCGGTGGCGGGATAGTCTTTGCCGTCGAACTTAACGGTGAAGCCGTAGGAAATGGGGGTTCCGTCGGCGTGTTCGCCCGTCATGGTGTATTTGGTGCCATCGGAAGTCTCCTCGACGATGCGGGTCAAGCTTTTGGGAACCGGCGTGGGATCGGATTTGGATTTAGCGGTATTGAGTTTCCAAGTACCGAGCAGTGGATTGCTTTGCGCCAGAAGCGAGGTGCTGGCGAACGCAGCGAAAACAACAAGCATGACAAATTTCAAGAAACTCTTCACAGGCTTCCCTCCTAAGGTCCTCTCGCGAAAAGTTTAGAAACGTAGATTTGTGTTGTGGAACCGTTCTTGAAACGGGCCCCCGACAAATGAGCTTGCGAAACAGTACGCCGGGAGGGGAGGCGTGTCAATCAAATGTTTTGCGGGAAGTGGGGAAGGGCTCGCAAAAGCGGGGGCTGCCATGAAAGGCAGCGCTACACTGGACGAAAGGCGTGACCGCGGCGGGGCGGCGAATTGCATTGAGCGGTTGAGGTCGTGCCGCGATCCCTATACTGCAAAGCGGAAAAAGACGCCGCTTCTCCGGTCGGAATGACAATTTCCGTTTCGTTGCTACTTCGTTAGAGGATAAGGCAGCTGGCGGTTTCAGCTTTTCTTGGAGGTCACGGCGAAAAAGGCGGCAGCTTCCAGGTGCACGTGATTCTTGCCACAGGTGGGACCTTTGATCTGTCCCTTTTCGTGTTCTTCGAGGGTAAGGATGACTTCGAAAGGCTTCTTGCAGTCTTCGCAATAGAACTCATAGCGCGGCATAGAACCTCCAGAACAAACGATGCGGTAGATGGGGCTCCACTTGTCCGTTTACGCCCGAGGAGTGCGGGTGTCAAGGCAAGTTGAGAGGGCCCGGCAGCAGGCGAACAAACTGCCGTTGCTGTAACTTTTGCGAGGGATGGCGCTCGTACGTGGGATCCGGAGCGCGTGGAAATTGGCGCGTTGAGAAGGAATGAGAGGGGATCAGAACTACGACTTGCCTGCGACGGTGGATTTGAATCAATATCAGGCGGTGGCGATCTATTGCGAGAGGTTCACGCGGTATCTGGAGTGGCGAAGTTGGAGAAGTTTTAGCGGGGGGCGCAATCCTCAGGGGCTAAAGCCCGTGATAGCCAATAGGGTTATGTCGGAGCTGAAGCTCCGTCCCCCCCAAGGACCGACGAGGACGATCTCAGGGATCGAAGTGAGGAGCGGTGGTTGCCATGAACCTCCGCTCCGTGCGGCAAAAGACGCGGCACTCCGGTCGGGATGACAACATGCAAGACCCACCCTAGGAGGCGAAGGGTGCGGAGCCCGAGGAAGAATCAAGACTGGGGACAACAACGAACGATGGAAACGCGAGGGACAACTGAGGCGGGGCTGATCGCGCGGATACTGGCGGGAGAGACAGAACTGTTTCATGAATTGATCCGACCGTATGAGCGCATGGTGTACATGACGGTATTTTCCGTGGTGAAAAACGAGGCGGAGGCGGAGGACGGCGCGCAGGAGGCGATGATCAACGCGTACCGGCATTTGGCGTCGTTCAGGGGCGATGCGAAGTTCAGCACATGGCTAGTGACGATTGCTATTAATGAAGGGCGGAAGCGCTTGAGGAAGGCAAAGAGCGCGCCGGAAGAATCGATTGACGAGCCGACGGAGGGACAGGAAGGTGAGTTCACACCAGCGCTACTGACGGACTGGCGGGAAATTCCTTTGGAAGCGCTGGAACGGAAAGAACTGCGCGAGGCGCTGCGGATGGCGGTGGCGGGGTTGCCGGACATTTACCGGCAGGTATTTACGCTGAGAGACTTGGAAGAGTTGAACGTAGAGGAAACGGCGCAGGCATTGGGGATCCAGGCGGGGGCGGTGAAGGTGCGGCTGCATCGCGCGCGAATGATGCTGCAAAAGCGGCTGGTGCCTCTCCTGAAGACGACAGCTCCGTCGCGCGGGCGGTGGTTTGGGAGAGCGTTATGAAATTAGAGTGCAAGCACGTGTGGGAGCATATTTCCGGGTACATCGATGAAACGGTGGACGCCAAGCTGCGAGAAGAGATTGAGAAGCACCTGGAGCACTGCGAAATTTGTTCGGCGGTGCTGGATGCGACGCGAAATATATTGGTGTTGACGGCGGATGACCGGACATTTGAGTTGCCAGTGGGATATAGTGAGAGATTGCACCAGAGATTGGAAGAAGAGTTGAAAAGAAAGAAGCAATGAAATAATGCGGCAAAGAAGCAAAGAAGCAAAGAAGCAAAGAAGGGCTGGCATCAAAGCCAGCGCTACATTGAAGACAAACCCGCAACGAAGCCAATCCATACATCGAAGCAGAAATTAGCGGTTGCCGAAGAGTTTCCAGTGAGCCCAGTATTCCGCGGCTAGCAAGAGCAGAGTGACGAGCGAGAGGATCAGCTGAAGGACTTCGGAGCGGCGTTTTTGTGGGAAGACGGGCTTCTGCCGCCAGGCGGAAGCGGAACGGCGGCGCAGGCGCCAGACCTGCCAGAGAACGAACAAATTCAGAAGGGAGCCGACCAGGGCGATGAGCATCATGGGGATGCGAATCGCAGCGATGTGCATTTTGTCGGCGAGTTTGACGATGCCGAGGGCCGACGCGAAGACGGTTACCCCGATGAACAACCGAATGCTGTTAAGGGCGATGAAGGCGCTGCAGACGCTTTGCAGAAAGGCGAAGAGCACGGCGGACCAATTGAGGAGTTTCAGATTGCGGCGCGGGGCGTCGGGTTCGGTGGTGGAGAGAGGCATGAGAGAGAAAGAGTAGCAGAAAGGAAGTTATCAGTAGTCGGTGGTCAGTTATCAGGAAACCGATTGGTCGGAATCGGGTTGAGTCGAGGCGGGACAGAAAAGGGTCGAGAGCGTGCTGCGATCCCTCCACCGCGGTGCAACACAAGGCACTGCGCCTCCGGTCGGGATGACAATGCAACCCCGAAAAGGCAGATCCCTCGCTGCGCTCGGGATGACAGGTTGCGTTCACAGCAGAACGGACGATTATTTTTTGGAGTCGAAGAGTTTTACGGCCAGGAGGTGAGGCTGCTGGCCTACCTTGATCATGGTTAGGAGAGAATCGGTTCGGGTGCGGATCACCGCCAGGTCGCCGGAAGATTCGTTGACGACGAGGAGCATGGTGGGGGAAGCGCCGGGCTCGGTGGGATCGAAGCGCATGGCGGAGGGAGAAGCGCCGACGTCGATGGGGCGGCCGATGATGCGGCGACTGAAGATGTCGATGACCATAACGCGGCCAGCCTCGCGATCCGCGACGTACATTTCGGAGAAGTCCTCTTTGAGGATGGCGGTGGTGGGAGCGGAGCCGAGCATCATGTAGTCGGCGAGTTCGTGAGTCCAGGTATTGACGATTTGCAAGCCGTGGGCTTCGGGAGAGATGACGTAGAGTTCGCCGCCGTCGGGCTTGAGGAGCATTTGCGTGGGCTTGCCGGCGAGTTCGAGATTGGCGAGGAGAACACCGCGGGGAATGTCAACGACGGAGAGATGATTGTCGGAACGGCTCATGACGAAGGCGACGGAGGCGTCCGGGGTGGCGAGGACTTCGTCGGGCTGAGGGATGACGTTGACGGAGGCGCGAAGTTGCAGAGTGGCGGAGTCGTGGATGGAAAGCGTGGAGGAGCCGCGATTCACGACGAGGACGGTTTTGTTGTTCTGGGTGATGCGCGCTTGGACGGGTTCGGAACCGGTTTTGGCGCGGCCGATGATGGAACGAGAAGCGCAGTCGATGGCGAGAAGTTGATCGGAGCCGGAGGAAGTAGTGAAGACGCGGTCGTAGGCGGGAGAGAAATCGACGGAGAGAGGGCCAGGGCCGACGGAAATCTTGGCGGTCAGTTGGCCGGAGCGTGCATCGAGTACCCAGACGTAGCCGGCGCCGCTGCTGACGCCCCAGATTTCGGCGCGTTTGGCGTGCTCCCGCATGTCGGCGATGCCGGGGCCGACATAAACCTTTCGCGCGGGCTGCAAAGAGACGAGATCGACGATGGTGACGGAGCCGTCGGAGGTGGAGACGTAGGCGTTGACGCGCAGGCCGGGACGAAGGAAAGAGGGGCGATGTTCGCGAAGGAGAACAACGATGAGGGAAATGAGGAGGATGGTGAGGAGGAAGTAGAAGCGGAAGCTTTTGAAGTGGGACATGAATGAGTGGATTTTACATTACGTGGAGGCGTAGCGGAAATTTGTGGAGGGGATTACAGATATCAGGGATCTAGCGATCAGGAGGCGGAGGTGGCGGCAAGTTGGGAGGCACGCTAGTGATGTAGGAGCTGAAGCTCCGACCCCCTCGCAAAGGCGGCGTGTGGGCACCGTAGAAACGGCAAAGCAAGATGGTGGCGTAAAGCCGGTGCTATAGAGGCAATCCAAGAGAGAGTACCGGTCTGAAGACCGGCCACTACAAGATCGAGCTTAGTTCAGGGTGCGGTGAAAGAGACTGGCTAGTTGGCGGATTTCGTCCATGAGGGCGGCATACTCAGTGGGCAGGATGGATTGCATGCCGTCGGAGAGAGCTTTTTCGGGCTGATGATGGACTTCGACAAGGAGTCCATCGGCGCCGACGGCGATGGCAGCGCGGGAAAGAGGAAGAACCTTGTGGCGTTTGCCCGTGCCATGGCTGGGATCGACGAGGATGGGCAGGTGGCTGCGTTTTTTGACGGCGGGAATGACGGCGAGGTCGAGAGTGTTACGGGAAAAATCGGAGAAGGTACGGACACCTCGCTCACAGAGCATAACGTTGTAGTTGCCTTCAGAGAGAACGTATTCCGCGGCCATGAGAAATTCGTCTAGAGTGGCGGCCATGCCGCGTTTGAGGAGGACGGGAAGTTTGGCGCGGCCAGCGCGTTTGAGGAGTGAGAAATTTTGCATGTTGCGCGCGCCGATCTGGATGACGTCGGCGTACTCCTCGACGAGATCGATGGATTCATTGTCGATGGCCTCGGTGACGATGCCGAAGCCGTAGTTTTTGCGCACGCGAGAGAGAATTTTCAGACCAGAGAGGCCGAGGCCTTGAAAGCTGTAAGGCGAAGTGCGCGGCTTGTAGGCGCCGCCACGGAAGAGGCGCACGCCGGTGGACTGCAGTTGCTGGGCAATGGCGAAACATTGCTCTTCGGTTTCGACGGCGCAAGGGCCAGCAACCATGGCGATGTGCGAGCCGCCGACAAGAACGTCACCAGAAAGAGTGGGGATGGTGACGACGGTGTCTTCTTCCTTGACGTCGCGGGAAACGAGTTTGTAGGGCTTGGTGACGGGAATGCATTCGATGACGCCGGACATGGATTCGAGGACGCCAAGATCGATAGCGCCATTGTTGCCGGTGATGCCGATGGCGGTGCGTCCGGAGCCGGGGATGGGATGAGCTTTGAGGCCGAAGGATTCGATGCGTTCGCATACGGCGCGAACTTGTTCTTCGGTGGCGTGAGATTGCATGACGACGAGCATGGGGCCTCGGTTGAGTGAAAATTGGAGTGTACTTCAGGGGTGGAGTTGGAGCAAATGGCGCGCGAATAGGTAATATCAGAGATCAGCGATCAGAGATCAAGAGACGCGGCGGATTGATTAGCGATCTCGGTGGGTTAAACCTGCCTCGCTCCTGCGTGCGGCGGGCAAGCAGAAGGCGGCGAGTACAAAGGCAAACATAAGAAAAAAACCGGACCCTTCAAAACCAAAGGTGCGCTCCCGCTCGGAGGTTGTGCAACTTTAAGGGTGTGAGTAACATCTAATAGTTAAGGGCAGTGAGTTTCCCAGTCCTCAATCCCCAGCAAGAAATTACCCCAGCCATGACAGTTTGATCAGCCGAGTCGCGTGTAGAGGCACGCCCATTGCGACTTCTTTGCGTTGGCGCCGAGTTTAGGATTTGTGAAGAGTTGGCCGGTGGCGATTTCTTGTGTAGATAGGTTGCTGGTTGGCGCCCGCGGGGGCTTGGGAACCTCGTTGGTGGATTGGGAGAATAGATGGATATGGGGGGATGTGAAAGTCTGGGTCCGACGAAGGAGGCAGCGTGTTCTTGTTCATCGAAACCTCGGGGTATTTTCCGGATATACCGATGTCGAGCTTTCAGTTGATCGTGGCGGCGGGTGGGCTGTTGATCGTGGCGGCGGTGCTATTGGGGATGCGGAGGAGGACGAGCAATGTGGCGGTGCAGCGGTCGCTGCTGACGGATGAGTTGATGATTTACCTGGGAAGAATTGCCGATGCGCTGGAGAGGAACGCGCCGCCGAATAAGCAGTTGATCATTTCGGAGATTGAACGGCGGATCGCGGAGAGAGGCGGCAAGGTGCAACAGATGCCATATTCGACGGTGGGCCGCGGCGAGTTTCCGGAGAAAAGATAGGCCCCGCATCCAGGATATTCACCACAAAGGACAGAGAACACAGCGGGAAGCCGAAAGTCAGGTGACTTCGGGGCAAGCATCTGTGTACGGGGACGGCCTCGGAAGGCTGTCCCCGTACACAAAAAGAGCAACGACGTCGCACGTAACGCAACATTCTCACATCTCAAGCAGGAGCCTCACACCTTCAGAGGCGACCCCAAGAACCCAGGTACAACACCGGTAGCTGGGGCACCCACCGAAGAGAAAGACCACACCAAGAACCGACCTGAACTGAAGGTCGGCCACTACAAAAAACACGCCGAAACCGACAACCGCAAAAAGGCGCGTGGGCTACTTGACGCCGGCGCCTGCTGGGCCCGGGTTGCGGTGATGCCACCAGCCAACAGACTTGGGAACGTTGTAGAGGGGAGGGGTCTTCTGGCGTTTAGGCTTGCGGTGGAAGAGAGTGAAATGGAACTTGTGGTGGTGGCGCTCCGAGCCGGCGCCGCGCGGTCCTTGGGCGAAGGAGGCAGGAATAGGGCCCGCAGTACAGAGAAAGATGACGCTGCAAAGGACGAGCAGTAGCCTTTTCATGAAGGTCGCTCCCGTCACCTTTCTAGCATGAGGAATGGGAGGGCAACTACTGTACTAAGGTACCTTGTGGCGTAGTAGCAATGGTGTGAGGTATCAGTTATCAGTGATCAGGGGCAGGGAACGGCGGCGTACAGGCGCCTCTACACAGGGGAACACAAGAACCCAGGTACAACAGAGCGGCACCTGGGGCACCCGCGCACCTGCGTCGCCTACCAAAGGCGGCGGCGAGCCGCCGCGCTCCAAAGGGGTTGGATTGACGTGGGAGGCGTGATTCGGGATGCTAGTGGCAAAATACGTACGTACAACGGGCAATATGAAGCTGGGCAAGATCGACACTTAAGCAGGCAGCAAGGAGCCGGGGAGATGCACTATTTTTATCCGTGGGGGCTCATCGTGCAGGGGGTTGCGCTGTTTCATTTTGTAAAACGGCGGCCGGAGAACTATTGGTTTTTCATCATTATTTTCGGCGGAGTGCTGGGGGCAGGGGTCTACGTTGTGGCGGAGATGATCCCGGACCTGGGACTGCTGAAGGGCACGTTCGATGGGTTTGGGAGGAGGTCGCGGATCCAGAAGCTGGAGACGCAGATCATCGACAACCCGTCGGCAGGAAATTACGAAGAAGTGGCGGAGTTGTACTTCGATCAGAAGCAGTATGGCAACGCACGGGAAGCGTGCAACCATGCGATCAGCGCGAGGAGTGATTCGCCGTACACATTTTATCTGAGGGCGAAGGCGGCACTGGGAATGGAAGATTATGCGGCAGCGATCCCGGACCTGGAATTGGTGGTGGGGAAGGACGTGAAGTTCGACTACTACCGCGCGGCGGGACTGTTGGGGGATGCGTACGCGCGAACCAGGAGGATGGAAGACGCGGAGCGATATTTTGCGGTGGCGACGCAGTTCTCGACGACACCGGAGACGCTGTACAACTACGCGAATTATCTGAAATTGGCGGGACGGCAGGAGGAGTCGCGCGAGTGGACCAAGAAGCTGAACGCGAAGAAGAGAACGCTGCCGAGATACATGCAAAGGGTGGAACGGTCATGGTTCCGGAAAGGCCGAGCACTGGAGAAGGAGCTGGCGGCGAAGGCGGTGAGCAGTTGAGGGAGGCTGCGGCGGGAGCGGGGGGCTTTGCGAGAAAACGGCGGGATGATATTGTCGCGGAGCGCGGTAGTCGAGGAAAGAGATGAAGAGCTTGTTGAACGTGATGGGTGCAGTGGCGCTGGCGATAAGTCCCGCGGTAGCGAAGGCGCAGAATGGCGGGAAGCTTGTGCCGCCAAAGTTGGTGAGCGCGGGAGAGATTGCGTACCCGGTGAACAGCAATTCGCCGGGAATCGTGACGCTGCAAGTGAACCTGGACGGAAACGCGAATATCCAGAATGTGCAGGTGGTGAGAGATTTGCCCCCGTTGACGAGCGCAGCGCAGACGGCGGTGCAAGGATGGTCGTTCACGGCGGGCACGTTGAATGGGAGTGGCGTGGCGTCAAGCATTCGAGTGACGGTGGTGTTCAACCCGTTCAACCCGGGAGGAGTGGGTTTGCCAAGCCCGGGATTGGGGCCGGCGGCAGATGTTGGGAGCGCGCCGTATATTCCGGCGCAGGTAGCGTCGGCGACGTATGCGACGTATCCACCGAATACCACGGCGTTCGGGACGGTGGTATTGGACGTGAGGGTTGGGAGTGGAGGCGACGTCAAGAGAGTGAACGTGGTGCATGGGGTTGCGGCGTTGACGGGGTCGGCGATAACAGCGGTGAAGACGTGGGGGTTTAGTCCCGCGAGGAGAAATGGAAACTCGGTGGATTCGCATACCGTGGTGGCGTTTGTGTTTCCGTCGCCGGCGCTAGGGACGCAGTAGGGGGATCGGGAGAAATAGATCGAGTTGAGAGAAGAGGTTCGGACTGAGATTCTGAGGACATCCTTGTCCGATGTCCTCAGAATGACGTGGTCGATGCACGTTGCGAGAGTGTGGGACCTAAAGGTCCGATCCAAGAAGATCGGTGCAAGTGGGTATAAATGGAGAAAGCGGCGGCGAGCCCCCGCACTCCAAAAGCACCGGCCTCAGAAGGCGGCTCGCAGAAATTCCACTTTGTTTACTGCAGGCTGCGGATCAGGTCGGCGGCGGACTTTGCGGCTTTCTTGATTTCGTGGACGCTGTGAGCGGCGAGCCCGGAACCGGCGAAGTGGTCGGCGAGAACGTCGGCGTTGGCGTTAATCACACAAAGCAAATTATTGACGGCGTGGGAAACGACTTCGGCGCGCGAGGGCGGATGGGGGGAGTCTATGCGGAAATAGAGCCCGAGATCCGAGTCCTTTGGAACCAGGGGAGTTTTTCTGTCGGAAATGAGGGAGCGGATGGCCGTGTGAAGGGTCTCGGAGGTGAGGTCGGGAAGGGAAAGGCAACGAGACGCGCCGGCTTGGACAGCCTTGATAGGGAGATCGGCGAGGTCTTGAGCCGAAGGATCAAAGAGGGCGAGGATGGGGAACTCGGGAAGCTCCGAGCGGAATTTTTGGATGGAGTCTAGGGCTTGAAAATTGGAGGCATGAAGATCGAGGGCCAGGGCATCGTAAGAGCGAGCCGAGACGGCGCTAAATGCTGCCGCGGAGGAAGACGCGCGCTGAAACGTGAGAGAAACGAAAGGCGACTGCGCAAGCGCTGCTGTGATTTTCAACCAGGAGGGATTATCCCCCAAGAAGAGGCAACGGAAAGATTGGGCGAACATAGGTCTAGCTGACTGCTCCTATCAAAGAGACGTATGAGAACGTTCATGATTGAACCCTCACTGCGATGATTGACGCCTCAGTGAATTGCTATTGCGCGCAGGGGCCGGGCGTGGCGCTGCGCTACTCGGAAAACAACCGCTGAATCTCCATCAACAGGCCTTCCGGCAAGATGCTTTTCGAGACGAAGCTGTCTGCGCCGCGGCGCCGGCATTCGTCGCCGAGAGAAAGGCCATGCAATTCGGAGAAGATGATGACACGCAGGCTCGGGTTGGAAAGGCGGATCTGCTCAGCAGCTTCCAACCCGTTGACCCGCGGCATGCTCAGATCGAGCAAGACCAAGTCCGGCTTGTGGAGCGAAGCAAGCTGGACGGCGTTCATGCCATCACTGGCGGTTCCCACGATTTCGAAACCACCAGCAAAATCCAGATAGTCGCAGACGGATCGCAGGGCGGTAGGCGAGTCGTCTGCAACGACAACGCGGATTTTCTCGAGTGCGCTCAGCTCAATCTCCGAACGGGGACCTGTAACCTGGTGTTAATAATGAGGGCAAAGGAGGAGAAGCGAAATTGGGTGGATTGCCTAGGCAATTTGTACTAGGCGATGAGGTGGCAGCTATCTACGTAGGGAAAGATATCAGGGATCAGCGATCAGGATGACGCGAGGCAAGGATTGGTGGCAATCTCCGCGATCGAGGTGGGGCAGGGAGGTTGCCATGATCCCTCCGCTACGGGCCGGCTGTGGATGCGCCGGCGCTCCGGTCGCGATGACACGGGAACAATCGCGAAGGGTACGGTGCAAAGCAAGAAGCAGATTGGAGAAAGTTATCAGAGATCAGAGATCAGAGGTCAGTGATCAGGAGACGGTGGTCGGAGGTGGATTGAGGAGAGGCGAGAATTGGTGTTAGCGGACCGCGTCGGAAGGCGGTCCCTACGCAAGCAAGGCGAAAACAAGTAACCCAAGAGGGAATGCCGTGAGCGAAGAGAATTAACGCCTGCGCAAGGCGGCTCGCATAGAAGCGAGCGCTACAGGGCTGCGCAGGCTGAGGAAAGATATCAGGGATCAGTTATCAGCAATCAGGAGGTGATTTTACAAAAACTGCACAGACTGAAGTCTGTGCTAACTGAGCCACGAGCGGACCGGCTCAGACGGCGGTCTCCACAAAAGCAGAACCATTCTGCCGGGCGGATTTGTCTGAAACTGGATTACTTTTTCAGGTTTGGATGATTTTGTTGCGGACTGCGTAGACTACCAGTTCGGTGATGGAGTGAAAACCGAGTTTGAGCATGATGTTGGCGCGATGGGCTTCGGCGGTGTTAACGCTGATGCCCAGGAGGGCGGCGATTTCCTTGTTGCTCTTGCCCTCGGCGAGGAGTTGCAGGATTTCGCGTTCGCGAGCAGTTAGGCGGGAGCGCGAGGATTTGTGCGGCTCCGAAGAGTCGGCGGAGTCGGAGGCGGGGGAGACGCGAGTGGAGAAGTACGGCTTGTGATTGCGAACCGCGTCGACGGCAGCGATGAGGATACGGTCGGCATCGTCTTTGAGAATGTAGCCGCGAGCGCCGGCTTCGATCACTTGCTGAACGAGATCTTCAGACTCGTGCATGGTGAGGATGAGGACTTCGGTTTCCGGCGAAGATTTGCGAATGCGGCGAGTGGCGTCAACACCGTTGAGGAGAGGCATACCAATATCGAGGACGGCGACGTGTGGCTTGAGTTTGGCGGCTTTGTCGACCGCTTCGCGGCCGTCGGCGGCCTCGGCGCAGACCTCCCAGCCGGGATGAGATTCAAGGAGCGAGCGCAACCCGGCGCGAACCACAGAGTGGTCATCCGCGATGAGGATGCGAAGCGCTGTCATCGAGGGTCTCCGTTGAAACAACATCGGACAGAAGAATAGTAGCGCGCACAGTGGTGCCCGCAGAGCGGGAATCGATTTCGAGATGTCCGCCGAGTTGCGCCATGCGTTCCTGCATGCCAGGGACGCCAACCCCGAGGCGAATTTCACCGGATTGCGGGTCGCCGCTCGAGGGAGTGCGCATGCCGTGCCCGAAATCGATGACTTCCAGAATGACCGTGGAGGACTCGCGGCGAAGGCGAATTTTAGCGGAGGAACTTCCGGAATGGCGTTGGATATTGGTGAGGCTTTCCTGGACGACGCGGAAGAGAGCCATCTCCACTGGCTGAGGCAAGCGGCCGAAGTCGGAGAGGAGAAAGAACTGCGTGTCGATGCCGCTGCGTTCACTGAAACCGAGGGTGTATTCCTTGAGAACGGAGACGAGACCGAGATCTTCGAGGAGCGGAGGATGCAAGAGATAGGAGAGGGTGCGGATTTCGCGAGACATCTGGCCCATGAGAGCGCGGGCCTTGAGGAGGGATTTTTCGGCGGATTCATTCAATGGTTCGATGGACTGGCGAACCTGAGCGAGGCTGAGATTGACGGCGAGAACGATTTGCGCGAGGCCATCGTGGAGTTCGCGACCGATGCGGCGGCGTTCTTCGTCCTGGAGTTGGAGTAATTGGGTGGTGAGCTGATGGATGGCGCGCTCCGCGTTCTTCATTTCGGTAAGGTCGGTGAAGGAGAGGATGACGCGGCGAAGCGCACCGTTGGCGTCGAATTCGGGGATGGCGTCGAGGAGGGTCCAGAGGATGTCCTGGAAGTGAGGAACGCGATAACCAATCATTTGGCCATAGACAGGTTGCCTGGTGGCGATGACGCGAGCGAGGGGACGCGAGTCCCTGGGAATGGGTGTTCCGTCTTCGGCTAAAGGAATGAGGTCGAGTTCACCGGCAATTTTGCCAACGATGCGCTGCGCTGGAACGCGAAAAATTTCGGAGGCGGCCCGATTGGCGAAGAGAATCGTGGAGTCGGGGCCGCAGAGGACAATGCCGACATGGAGATTCTCGACCAGAGAGCGGAAACGTTCTTCGTTGGAGCGGAGGATGTTCTCGGCCTCGATTCTGGTGGTGATATCGCGAACAACGACGAGGGCGCAGGAGCGCCCGTCGAGGTCGATGACGACAGCGGACATTTGACCGGTGCGGATGGCACCCGATTTGGTGCGGAAATGAAATTCCTGTTCGCGGATTTGTTCCTTTTCTTTGAGTTGAGCGAGTAAACACGCGCGCTCGGAGGGGTTCGTCCAGAGATTCATTTCGGAGGGAGTTTTGCCGAGAGTTTCTTCACGGGAGTATCCAGTAAGACGAGTGAAACCCTCGTTGACGTCGAGGTAAGGCCCGTTGGGGAAGACGTTGATGCTGAAAGAATCGGGGCTCCAGCGAAACGCGGAGGCAAAGATCTGTTCAGAACGGTGGAGAGCGAGTTCGGTGGAGTGGAGTTCCTGGGAGGTGCGTTGTTGTTTTCGGTTGGTGAGGATAAGGCGGAGGGCGGAACAGAGGAACGAGGCGGTGATGGCCACCCAGGCGATGAGGAATTGTTCCTTGGCGATGCGGCGGCCCATGAAAATGACCAGGAGGGGAACGCCGGCGGGAAGAATATGCGTGACGACGAAATCGGCGAAGCGGGAATGGGGTTCGTGAAGGGGACCCTCAGCGGCACGCTTCCAGGTGGAGGCGAAAATAACCACGAACAAATAGGGCAAGGCCCAGAGGAGATCGCCCCAGCTGGCCGCGCCGGAGTAGGTGCCGAGTGTGAAGAGATAGTCGCCATCGGAAAGGCCAGCGGCAAGGAAGACGGCCACCATCGCAGCGGAGAAGTTACGGAGCCAGGGAGAGAGAGAGGTTCTGGCGCGAAGGAAGAATCCGGCAGAGAGAACAAGATCCCTGACGATGTGGAGGATGAGAATCTGGCGGAGAAGGTTAGTGTGGTTGGATTGCCAGCGGGAAGGGACGTGGAAGAAATAGAGATAGGCGGTGGCGGCGACGATGGCGACCTGAAGAAAGTCGAGGATGCGGAGCCAGTCGATGGCGGAGGAATCGTCGTCGTAGGAGGGAAAAAACATCATGAAAACGGGAGCAGCCCAGACGAAGAACAAAAGATCGGAAGGCAGGGGAATCTGGGCGGAGCCGGGAACGAAACTTTGGAAGTAGGAGCTGATGGCTTGAGCGACGGTTTCGAGCGATAGGGCGATGGCGAGAAGAGTCCAGAGCTGACGGGCATAACCGAAGGAGCGGCGAGCAACATAGAAGGAACAAAGAGCGGCGAGAAGGACCATAGCGAGGTCCAGGGCGTTGGAGTACAGAAGGCTTTTGGCGGCGGAATGAACGGTTTCGACGTCCAGGATGAGGAGAACGGCCACAAAGATCGCGGCCGCGATGGCGAGCCGGGGAAACTTGCCGGAAGGGAGCAAGACGCCTCCGAGGAAGAAGTGTTGGGTGAGAGTGTACACGAGAAAGGAAGCGGTGATCAGGGATCAGGAGGCGATCGATTGGGGGCCGTCGGGGCGGGGGGACGCACGGGTTAGGGATGGTCTCATGGATTGAGGTCGTGCAAGGACATTGCCATGATCGCTCCACTGGAAGAAAGACATCGGGTGATCAGTGAACCAGGGATCAGGAAACGACGTTTGGTGGGAATTGGTTGAGGAGAGGTTGGTGAGTGGCATTTGATCGGAAGAGCCCTTCCTTCGCAGAAGGCGCGAAGGAAGGGGTACCCTCAAGCTCATGGGTTGCGTGGCGTGCGAGAGAAAACCCAACAGCGCCCGCCTCGGAGCGGCCGCTACAAAGTCGAACACCTGTTAGTTGGCGGAGACGATTAGTTGGGTGTCGGCGTTGCCGCACATGCCGTAGACGGTGCCTGCCGTGCACGCACCGATGGAGTAGGTGTAACAGCCGGGATGCTTGGCGACGACGGTGATGGGGCGATCAGCGCCGCCCATGATGGCGCCTTCGTGGTCGAAGGGATCGGAGCTGCCGAAGTCGATGACGAAGCCGGTGTTTTTGGAACTGCTCATGAAGGTGACGGAGGTTCCCACTTTAATACAGAAGGCTTTGTTCTCCTTGGCGTCGGGGATACTAGGTTTTGCGGTGGCGAAGGAGCCCTGGCTGCGCTTGATGTCGATGGAGCAGGGAGTGGATGCAGAGCCGCAGGTGTTAGCCGCGGCGCAAATGCTGGCGGGATTGGAGGCGGAGCAGACATCGTCTTTAACTTTCTTTTTGGTGTCCTTGCCGACGATGAAGCTCGTGAAGAGAAGCGGGAGAACCAAGAGACAACTGAGAACGGCAAAGTAGCGGTACATCTTCATAGAGCACCTCGGGGGAAAGATATCAGCGATCAGAGATCAGTTATCAGGAAACCGGCTACGCGCGAATGGCTCGCATAAGAGCGAGCGCTACATTGAAGAATTGACTAGTTGACGCCAGCAGTGCCCTTCCAGTCGATGACGTCGACCAGCTTCCAGGGATTCTGATTGAGCTGGAATTGAATCTGGCCCTCTTTGTCCATGGCGAGTTGGCAAGCGGGATAGAGGAGGCCGGTGCTTTTGCTCTTGTCGGTATCGTTTATGTCGAACTCGCCAGCGGTAAGGTTGAAGGACTGGGATTGCGTGTCGGCGTAGACTTCGCCGAAACGGAGCAGGCGATTCGTGATCCAGCGGATCTTGCGTCCGGTGGGAGTGGGAATCATGCGGATGAACGAGACGTCGTAGCCGAGCGTGCCGGTGATGGAGCAGTGGCCGACGGCTCGCATTTTGGAGAGGGCGTTGACGAGACCTTGATTCTGGCCTTTCTCAAAGGCCTGGACGAGGACTTGGCGATCCTCCGGCGTGGAGAAATCATAAATTTCCACACTGACGCCGACGACTTCGCCGAGCTGGGTGCTGGTGCCCATGGCGCTGGCTTCAATGGTTTCGTTCTTCACGCGGTCCCGCGAGAAAAAGGGAAGAGAGCCGACGGTGAGAAGAGCAACGAGCATCAGACCGCCGATGGCGAACTTATAAGTCTTGGGGGAAGCTTTTGGAAGCATGGGACTCCGCCTTTCGGTTGAAACAAGTGAGAAACAGGCGCGGGCGGGGCGCAACAGAGCGCGCAGACTTGAACGAGAAAGTCATGGGATAGGAAGCGCGTTCGGTAGGGAGAGGTTATAACCGAGTCCAATTGGAGTCAAGGAAATGTGGGGGAAAGTGTCAAGCCTCTTTAGAAATGCCCCCTTCTTTACCTCATTAGAAGTGTCCCCTTTCTTTTGATTTGCTGTTGTCGTTGGGGAGTCCGCCGGAGCGAAGCCCTGCGCCGCGGTTTGTGCGGCGCGTTTAGGGCGTAGCGGAGGCGG
>Ga0074045_10000324_pt1 | contig 46768 bp, 39 predicted proteins | sample BogForMeECP23OM2_FD_94442 | JGI IMG/M metagenome (GOLD analysis project Ga0074045, IMG submission 94442) | Bog forest soil microbial communities from Calvert Island, British Columbia, Canada - Bog Forest MetaG ECP23OM2 | ecosystem: Environmental > Terrestrial > Soil > Wetlands ... | reverse complement strand
TTTAGTTGAAGGTCACATAGCTGCTTTGAAGAAAATGGATAAACCTGATCTCCTGTCAGCAAATCGAAAACCGTTAGTTATAAATCTTGGCACCGGTCAAGGTTACACGGTTATGGAAATGATGCATGCCTTTGAAGAAGTATCAGGAAAAAAGATACCTTATCGCATAGTAAAACGCCGTCCCGGTGATATTGCTGCATGCTATGCAGATTCGTCTCTTGCGCTTAAACTTCTGAAGTGGAAAGCCAAACGCAGCCTTGTGGATATGTGCAGCGATGCGTGGCATTGGCAATTCCGTAATCCGCAAGGTTATTTATAAAACAATTGGGGAGAAAAAACTCTTCTCTAACAGAAAGGACAGAGAATTTTCAAATAGTCGGAGAAGCTCCGCGGCAAGACGCGGAGCTTCAACATGATTTTACTACATAGTAAGTAAGGGCTCAACTTCGTTACGGATTTTCTGCAAACTTTCTTTCGATGAAGCTTCAAAACGTAAAACGATTACCGGCTGAGTATTGGAAGAACGCACCAGCGCCCAGCCATCCTTGAATGGAATGCGTATTCCGTCAATCTCAACAATGCCGGGTATGTTTTGAAAATGTTTTTTGATTCTTTTTACAATATCCGCTTTTTTATCATCCGGGCAATCGACTCTGATTTCAGGTGTGGCGTAAGTTTTCGGTACATCGGAAAACAATGCGCTCATTTTTTTGCCCGTAATGGAAAGAATTTCAAATAACCGGAGTGCCGCGTATATACCGTCATCGTAGCCGAAATAACGGTCGGCAAAAAAGAAATGTCCGCTCATTTCCCCGCCCAGCACGGCTTTTTCCTCTTTCATTTTCGCCTTGATCAGCGAATGTCCGGCCTTCCACATTATAGCACGGCCTGAATGTTTTTTTATATCGTCAAATAAAACTTGGGAGCACTTCACTTCACCGATTATTGTGGAATTACGCTTTTTGCTCAGAATCTGGCGGGCAAAAAGAAGCAGCAGTTTGTCACCCCAGATTATTTCACCTTTGTCGCTGATTACTCCAAGACGGTCGGCATCGCCGTCAAATGCTATTCCGAGGTCCGCTTTTTTACTGCGGACTAATTCAATCAATTTTGTTAAGTTTTTTTCCACTGTAGGATCGGGAAAATGATTCGGGAAATTACCGTCCGGTTCACAGTAAATGGGAATAACTTCGCATCCGTAGCGTTTTAAAAGGGGAAGGGCAAAATATCCCCCCACACCATTGCCGGCGTCTACAACAACTTTTATTTTTCTATTGATTTTGATTTTTTTAAAGAGATAGTTTTCATAATCCGTGGAAATATCCCGTAAACGTAATAAAGCGCTGCCTTTGGAATATTTGCCGCTTTCCATGATCTTTCTTAAATCCTGGATCTGTTCGCCATAAATTGTGCTGTGACCGATGCATATTTTGAAACCGTTAAATTCGGGCGGATTATGGCTGCCTGTAATCATAACTCCTCCTCCGATGTGCAGATGGCGAATGGAGAAGTAGAGCATGGGAGTGGCGCAAAGACCGATATCAATTGTGTTAATGCCTGAGGAATTAAGGCCTTTAATTAAAAAGTTGTGATATGCTTCAGAACTCAAACGGCAATCGCGCCCGATTGTCATGTTCTTTATTTTGTGCCGGATGGCATAGGTTCCTATAGCGCGGCCAAGGTTGAAAACAAATTCTCCATTTAGATCCTTGTCCACAACACCTCTTATATCATATTCTCTAAATACGTTAGGATTATACAATTGTAAAACTCCTTTTGTAATTTATGTTTTAAATTTCAGTGTTAATTCGTAAACACCGCTATCGGATTTTCTATTTATATCAAATCCGCCTTTTTCAAAGACATGGAGCATAGGCGTGTTTTCAATGAGTACATCAGCGGTGAATCCCAGTAACCCCTGTCTTTTGGCAAGATAAGTTAGATATTGCAGCACTGCGAATCCTATGCCGGAATTCTGCTGGTCGTCACGAACGGCAAATGCCACCTCAGCGGTATGTGAGCTTTCATCAATTCCATATTGGCCAACGGCGGCAATAAATTGATTAGTCTGATCTCCCATGACAACTACCAGCACAAGTTCTTTCGTATAATCAATTATTACAAAATTCTGTAGTCGTTCGTGCGGCATGTCTTTCCTAAAAGAGATAAAGCGTCTGTGGATGCTCCTGTCGGAAAGAGAATAGAAGAAATCTTTTAAAAGTGGTTCATCGCTGATTTTGACTGGCCGGATAAAAAGTTGTAAGCCAGTCTTTGTCGTGGTGTATGTTTCCAGATCAGCAGGGTATTCACCCTGTTTACCGGGAATAAAGGCCTGGTCTTTAAAAATCAAGCCGCGTTTTTTTGCTTCTTCAATCAACCATGGCCGGAATTTGGGATGAGCTATGGAAATTAATGCCATGGCTCTTTCTCTGATGTTCTTCCCGTGCAGGTAGGCAATACCATATTCCGTTACGACATAACGTATATCAGCACGATTGAGAGTTACTCCCGCCTGTTCTTTTAGAGCAGGAACAATGCGGGAAACGGTATCATTTAGAGAAGAAGATTTAAGCGCCAGGATAGTCTTACCGTTTCTGGAAAATAACGCCCCTCGCATAAAATCCTGGTGTCCGCCGATACCGCTGTAAAAGACACTCCCTATTGATTCAGAAGTCGCTTGTCCGCTTAGGTCTATTTCCAGCGCACTGTTAATGGCGACCATATTATCTATTCGAGCTATAATCAAGGGATTATTCGTATAGTCAAGGGTCCGAAATGATATGGAAGGATTGTTATCGAGAAAATGATAAGTGGATTTGTTTCCCATGCTGAAAGAAGCAACTGTTCTTCCGTGGTCAATGGTTTTTCTGGAATTATTGATGACACCGGCTTTGATTAAATCAACCAGGCCGTTGCTTAAAAGCTCGGTATGCACCCCCAGATTTTTTTTATCGTACAAACTGGCCATAATAGCGTTGGGCAAACTGCCCCAGCCAACTTGAATCGTGTCGCCATCCTGAACCAGGCGGGCCACATTTTTCCCGATGGTTTTAATAACGTCGCTTGTTTGCGAGCCTGATACGGATAAAAGCGGTTCATCGTAAGGGATAATAAAATCAACATCTTTAATATGAATGAAACCATCGCCGTGAATTCGTGGCATGTTCGGATTTAACTGTGCAATAACAATATTTGCCTTTTCTGTGGCGGCTTTTACTACATCCACACTGACACCAAGGCTCAAATAGTGATGCTCGTCCGGCAGGGATGTTTGTATCAGCGCTACATCGATTCGGACAACGCCGCTGGATAACAGGGAAGGTAACTGAGAGAGGGAAATAGGCGTGTAGTCGGCCATTCCCGCATTAACGGAATCACGCGTGCTATTGCCGATGAAAAAAGAATTGTGACGAAAATTAGCTTTATACTTGGCTTCTGTATACGGAGCAAGGCCTAATGAATAAATATGAATAATTTCTGCATCAAAAAAAGCTTTGGGGTTGGATTCCACATAACGTATCATCGCCTGAACAAGGTATTGAGGTTCGCCGCAGCCGGAGGCAACAAAAATGTGATCTCCACGGCGAATATGGCTGAAAATTTCATCTTCCGAAGCGAATTTTTCCGGATATACTTTTTTGAAGCCGGCAAGGTATTCTAGAAAAATATCCGGTTTCATAACAGCCTCCATAAATTATTTTGTTTATGGGAAAAACTAACCTTTTGACACTATTATAGGTAAAATAATGTTGCCTGTCAATTAAAGACAATTACTGGCGAGAATCATTTGATACCATCTAATACCAATTTTAAATCAAAGCGCTGTTTTGTTGGCGTCGTTGTCTGCTTCGGGGAACTTACGTATAGGACGTCTCATCGCCTTCTTCTCGCCACCGCAATATCATCTTTGATCGGAAGCGCCTCCCTTTAGGGGCGCATAATAAATAGAACCTTACATTAACGATAATTTTCGCCGGCATGGCGAAAACTTACTTTAGAATTGGTATAATATCTGCGGCTTGTGATAAAATCAGGTCAGCTCCAGCCTTTATAAAGTCAATTTTTTGGCAGTGGCCGGTGAGTACACCGCAGGTCCATGTCCCGGCATTACGGCCTGTCTTTATATCTAAAGGGTGGTCGCCAATCATTATTGTATTTTGAGGCGAACCGCCGAGTTTATTTAAAGCCGTATTTAAATGTTGGGGGTGTGGTTTAACGTTCTTTACGTCATCCCGACAGACAACTACCGGACAATAGGAAAAGATGTCAGGGAATACTTTTTTTACAGCTTTCGCGCAATTTCTGGATATTATCCCGAAGGAGATTTCCCGCGACCTAAGAGATTCAAACAGATATCTGGTTTGGCCAAACAATTCACCGTTATTAGCCGCTTCTATTTCAATCTTTTCGATTATAGCATTAGCCTCCCGGGTAAACTTTTTGGCCTTTTCGGCACAGCTCTGATTTAGAATTGTAGCAGTCTCGTTAATCATTTCTAAAATAAGGTCGCTATGTAGTTCATTGGCTGGAATGTCTGAAGATAAAATAAGTTTCTGTATAGACTCGCGCATTTGATGGAAATCAATATTTAATTTCGCCAGCGTTCCATCAAAATCAAAAATGATGGTTTTTATGGTTGATTTTTTAATCTTTAAGCTGGCCATGAAATCAGTCTTTCCCGGAGATATAATTAAGTGTCAGAACTTTATTTAATGTTCTGGATGAAGAGGAAGAGGGCAGGTTGTCACCGGAAATAATGCGCAGAAAATTAGTGATAATATTAAATGTCGCGCCCCAAAGAATATCTTCGCCCTTCCGGCCATCGGGAATAACAAGGCACGGCATTTGATATTGCAGCGGTTCGGTATCTTTTCCCAACGATGTTATAATATCCAGCATGGCGTAATTATCGCCATTGAAGAAAAAGCTAAGGGGAATTTCGAGTACCTTTTCTACTTCCGAATTTAATTTGAATGTGAAAGATTTAGGCGTTAAACAAACAACGGGGAAAATAGTCCTGGCTAATATAGTTAGAGAATAAGATGGCAGAGCGCCAAGAAACATTGTATTAAAAGGATTTAAACCGACTTCTTCCCATGCTTCTCTCAAAGCGGTGGATAAAAACAGGCGGATCAGAGATATTGTCTCTTTGTCCTCCTGTTGAATATGGTTTACAGTTAGGCTCCGCATGGCGGGAATTATTCCCGTTTTCAAAAAACAACTTAAAATGTTATCCAGCCTTGGTTGCAGCATTCCTCCGGGGCAACTGATATCTCCCGATTGAGATACTTTTTCCGATCGTTTAATCAATTGAAAAACATATTCGGATTTGCCCTGAATTGTTTTGAAATTGAGTAATAAAACTACTCCGGCTTTAAGGTTCCGAGAGCCGTTTTGGTTGGCCTTTTCAAGTTGGAGGTTTTTTTCTTTGTAATCAACAGGAACAGTGGCTAATTTAGCCTTAACAAAACGGAGAAAAATATCTTTTTCCTGTAGCAGGGTTAAATTCATAAATATAAATATTCCGGGAATTTATTTTATAATTTCAGCGATTATTTGATTATACCAGCATCTTACCGGGAAAAATTCAATAAACCCGCAATGCCCGCCAAACTTTTGCCTCGATATTTTTAGAAATTCATTTTCCTGTATCTGGCGATAACCTTCATATGGAATAACAGGGTCATCTTCAGAGATAAATATTGTTACAGGAATATTTAAATTTTTAAAAGAATCATTTTTCAACGTGTATAGTTTAAAGTAGTCGCGATAATTTGGCATGTCGGGGAAGTAAGGCATAATCTTTTCTGTAAGATCAATGCATGTTTTGGATTTCAGCATTTTGCTGAAATCATATTTATCGGGGAAAAGCCGCTGTTTTTTGATTAAAGATCGTTTCCATTTTTTTAAAAAATATTTCCGGTAGAGAGAGTAACCGTTATCAATAGTCAGAGTGGTTTTATAAGGATCAAGCGGCGGGCTGATGGCAAAAATATGTTTTAAATTCGTTATCGGGATCCGGTAATGCATTATTGCAATTCGCAAAGCGAAATTACCGCCTATGGAGAAGCCTATAAGGTATGCGGGTTTGTTTTCGGAGAGCTGCGATAAATAATTTACCGCTTCAAATGTTTCTTCCAGCAGAGCGCCATGAAAAAGACCTTCATTGAGATGGTGTGAATCTCCGTGATCCCGCAGATTCAGACGGCAGATAGAAAAACCCATATTGTAAAAATAATCTCCAGCTGCCAGAAGATAAGCCGAAGATGAAGATCCTTCCCATCCATGCAAGAGAACAATCAACCCTCTGGATGCGGGATGTCTGGAAAGAAACGATAGTAACCTGGAACCGGTGGAAGTTTTGATTATTATTTCACGGGAGTTTTCCGCCATAGAATTCTTCCGGGGCAGACGCAGATGCGAGCTGGCCATAATAGACTGGAAATGACTGTTGCGAAAAAAAAATGATGGCTTGAATATTTTATTAATAGTTTTTGTATTTTTTTTCATTGGATTCATCGAATATTATGATTTTATGAATTTGTAAGCTCGCAAACCCCCTCGCGAGCTTTCGGGTTTGCGAGCGAATACTGAATTATATATGGTTCCTTAAGAATCGAAGATTCTCCGCGGCAAGCCTTCGGAGAGCTTCAATAACATTTTCTTTGATAAAGCAAAGTTTTGCGATTTAATCAAGAATTATTGAAACGCGTTTAAAAGCATGTATTTAATCTATCAGGGAAGATTAATTATTTTGACACATTAGGTTTATTTTAGTATTATAACAAAAGGTTTACTTGATGCTGATGGATTGAAAATTAAAAGTTTTTGAAAAATTAATTTCTTTAAAATCAGGACGAAAGGAGAATCTTATGAAAAAAATTGGAATTTTAGTAGTAATAATAATGCTGATGGCTGTTGCAACGGCAGCACAGGCCGAAAGGGCTGGCGGTTTACCCGAATTGAATGCGGATAGTCGTATTAAAAACTGTGACTGTCGTCTTTTCCCAGAATGTTGTGCAAAACAGGCACCTGCTCCAATGAAGGAGAAGGTCATCATAGAGCTTAATGTGGAGTTCGATACCGCAAAGGCGATTGTCAAGGAAAAATATCATAACAACATTAAAAAAGTAGCCGATTTCATGAAAGAATTTCCTAATACAAATGCGACAATTGAAGGTCATACCGACAATGTCGGCAACGCGGCTTACAACCAGGGGTTGTCTGAGGAACGCGCTAATAGTGTGCGGCAATATTTGATTGACAAATTCGGTATAGACGCATCTCGACTTACAGCTGTCGGCTACGGATTAAGCAGACCTATTGCCAGCAATGATACTGCCGAAGGGCGACAGAAGAACCGCAGAGTTGTTGCAGTTATGGAAGCGGTACGGATCAAATAAGATTATAATAATTATTTCTTAAAAAAAGACGAAGGCCTCATAACCATTGCAAAAGTTATGAGGCCTTCGTCTTGACATAAACGATTCCGAGAATATATTTTTTAGATAATTATATATAAAATGAATAAAAATAAAGAATATCTTTGACATGAATGATTTATTTTAGTATTACTATAAAATATTTATTGAAACATAATGCATTGAAGGGGTTAAAGTATTTTTAAAATAATTGCTTTAAAGTCATTATGAAAGGAGAAACTTATGAAAAAAATTGGAATTTTAGCGGTAATAATAATGCTGATGGTTGTTGCAACGGCAGCACAGGCCGAAAGGGCTGGCGGTTTACCCGAATTGAATGTGGATAGTCGTATTAGCGACTGTCCCAATTGTATTGTCACTATTGCCCTTGATGTGGAATTCGATACTGACAAGGCCGTTGTTAAGGAAAAATATAATAGTGAAATCAAGAAGGTAGCCGATTTCATGAAAAAGTATCCCAAAACTACTGCTGTGATTGAAGGCCATACAGACAATGTCTACACACCCCAATACAATCAAAAGCTGTCTGAAGCCCGTGCCAACAGCGTCCGGCTATACCTTATCAACCACTTTGGGGTCAAGGCATCCCGCCTGTCCGCTGTCGGTTATGGACAGACTAAGCCGATTGCCAGCAACAACACCGAGGAAGGACGGCAGAAGAACCGCAGAGTTCAAGCTGTCATCAAAGCGGTAACAACAAACTAAGTCTCTTAATAGTTTTTTTAGAATACTGAAAATCAGAAAGCCCCATGACCGCTTTAAGGTTGTGGGGCTTTTCTTGTAATATTCATTTTTTATTTACTTTGTGAAAAGGCATTTAGTCTTTCGATAAGAGATAGCTCTTCTGGCCGCGGACATATCGGTAAGTTGCGTTTGTATATGTCAATTAGTTTTTCAAATGTTGGTTTCAGGTTAAATGCGCGGTACTGACCCCAGCATCACCATATCGAGTAAAACATTTACACTCTCGTTTATGAAGGGAGCATACTGGTCGCGGGCTTTCTTCTTAATCTCTGCAGGTGTCTCTTTCTTCTTGCCACCGTTTTCCTTCTCCATCTCCTTGCGTAAGTCGGCGAGTCTGATTATCCCCTTCTTGTCAGCGGCCTCTTTGTTATTCTTGATGATCTCGGCAAACTTCACATCTTTGGCTATCCGTGCCTTGGATCTCTCTGCCAGTTTCGTGAGCAAGGGCTGGTCTACAGGTTTCCAGAGCGGCGCGGCGTTTCCCGGCACTTCAAGAAAAGGCGTGATTGCCTGAGCCGGAAGCGGATAATCCAACGCAGTTTCACCAATATCTTCGAGAATGAACCAGATCGGCAGTTGTACATCCGCTTCTACACCAATCTTCTGGGTAGATTTGCCGCTGGGCAGAAAGTACAGCGCCGTGGTGATCTTCATGCCGCCCAGATCCGAAGGCAGAGGTGCCAATACCTGCACGGACCCCTTGCCAAAGGTATGGTCATTTCCAACGATTACCGCTCGATGGTAGTCTTTTAGAGCGCCCGCCACGATTTCACTGGCCGATGCGCTCAGGCGGCTCGTGAGCACTGCGAGTGGTCCCGTATAGATCGCACTGGGGGCTTCCGCGGGGAACTTAATCAGCTTGATCTGGTCATCTTCCGTTCGTGGTAAGGCAGAATCATTGGCGAGAATCGTTACCTGACCAAGGCTGTCCCTGGTCGCTACTATTCCGCCATTGCCAATGAAAAGTCCGGCAATCCGCACCGCATCAGTGAGCAACCCGCCGCCATTGCGCGATAGGTCCAGTACGATCCCGTCGACATGCTGCTGTTTGGCTTTAGCGATAAGTCTTTTCACATCTTCGTAACTGGATTTGCCTCCCTTCTCACCGCCGTAGAAGGAAGGAAGATCGATTACACCGAAGCGGTATTGTCTGTTGCCGACTTTTCGAATCTCGTAGGAAATCTTTGCCTCCTGATCCTTTATGTCAATCTTATCGCGTACAATGGTGACGTTGAAGCGCAAAGTGCGCTCCGCCTGACGCAGGATTGTCAGGGTTACCTTTGTGCCTTTCTTGCCGCGGATCAGGCTGACGGCATCGCGCAGGTCCATGTCGATGATGTCAATGGGCTTTCCGCCTTCCTGCGCCACGGCTATGATTTTGTCCTTTGGATTCAGCAGACCCGATCTCTCGGCGCTTCCTCCGGGAATTAACTCCTCGATGACAGTGAAGCCGTTGTCGCTTCTCAGAACGGCCCCGATCCCTTCCAGGGAAAGCTGCATCTGAATCCGGATGTCCTCAAGTTCATCGGGGGACAGGTAGCTGGTATGTGGATCCAATGACAGGGCGAAAGACTCGGCGATGTTCTTAATGAGCTTTTCGGGATTTCGCTCGACTATTCGAATTGTCTGCAATTCGTAGCGGTGAATCAGTTCTTTCTTGGCTTCCGCCAAATCGACGCCTGTCAGCAGGGCGTTTTCGATCTGGAATTGCACAACCTTTCTCAGGAGTTCATGCTTTTCCGCCGCCGTCTTCACATAGGGACGTTTCTTTATGTCTGTGTTCATTTCCACTGTATCGTCTAGCCGGTAGTCAGGTCCCAGAATATTTTTGACAATTGCCTCGTTTTCCCGAGCCCGTGTGACGAGTATGTCGTAAACCTGCTTAAGCGAGGTGCAGTCGCCCGATTGTATGCCGGTAAACACATTTTCCAGAACCTGTCTCAGTATTTTCAGATCGGATTCATACAGCAGCGTTTTAGAGACATCAAGACTCTTAATCATCTGATCGATGGTGTGCGTCTTGATCTCCCCGGTAATGCTCGTCATCGCGTAATGGTTGGCCAGGAATTTTTCCATAAGCATAGGCAGGAGGCGGCAGGCAGAGTTTTCGGCCACGGAGGAAACAGGCAACAGCAGGACAAGCAGCAGAATTACCAGCAACCTTCGGAAGGATGAATAAAATCCGCGCTTGCTTCCTGAGGTTGCTCCGCTGTTATGTTGATTGTCCCCGGAGGTATTTGCAGTTAGATTTGCTACGCTTCTATCGCACATACACATGCTCTCTTTTCTTCATGCCGCACTACAGGGTGCGGCTGACCATTCTTTTTCTCTATATGAGAAATTATTCAACTTTAAGATAGAGGGACAGAGGGATTCTGTCAAGGAAAAAGGAAGATTGCATGCGTTTTGAATTCGACAGCAAGCGCAAACACCTTCGCTTTCCTTTAGGGTAAGCAGGTTATTGCCGAATCATATAATTCCACCCGTTCATGTTATGCGTTAATACCGATTGATTAATTTTTTAACATTATGGTAATAATTTCAATTAAACAAGTCGTTTGGTGCCAATTGCTGTTTTACGGGACATATCGGTAAATTCTTATGTCCTCAGAAATAAAATAATGCAATAATTAACCATGCAGAAGATGCTTCTCGGCCATGAAGGAAACGGGCAACAGCACAGCCAGAAGCAGTTTTAGAAAACAAAAGCCATGCCCGCTTCCTAAGTTCGCTCCGTTGTTACTCTGAGTAATAAATACTAAGGGAGTTCAAACTATTTGAGAGATTATGCCTGAAGAAAATCAAAATCTGAAATCATCCTTTGTCCGATCAACGGCAGAGTGGCTGGGGATAAACCGGGCCATGATGGCGGTTCTGGTTGTCACCGCGGGCATGGGGCTCTCCGAAGAAATCTGGCGCAACTTTCTTTCTCTCCATCTTAAGGATACAACCGGCGGCGTGCTTACAGCCGCCAAATACATGGGTATATTTGCCGTGTTTGTCAACCTCATGGAGGGCTTTGGTTATATCATCGGCGGACAGGTTGCCCATCGCCTCGGCGCTCGCAGTGCTATGCTGGTTTCGGCGCTGCCCATGGTTCTGGGGTTTTCAATTTTGCTTGCAGCGCATCAACCATGGCTCATTATTATAGGCGCTTTGTTCATTACCAACTGGGAACCGCTTTCAGTTCCGGCATCATTTGAGGTCGTAGGCAATGAAGTGGCGCAGGATCGGCGCAATATCGCATTTTCGGTGCAGAGCATACAGAAGCGCATGCCCAAAGTCCTTGGCCCGCTCATTGGCGGGTTAGTGATGACGATCGGTTACTGGCTGAACCTGATTTTGGCGTTTGGCCTGGTATTTATTACAAGTTTAATTCAGTTTCGTTTGCTCAATAAACTGAAGCCGACAAATGACCTTGTAAAAATTCCTTTCAGGCAGATGCTTCGTGACATTCCGCAGGATTTGCGCAGGCTGCTCACTGCCGAAATTATCCTGCGCTGGGGCGACTGGTTTGTGCGCGATTTTGCTGTGCTCTACGTCGTGGGCGTGTTGCTGCGCAGCAAGGCGGAGGCAGGTATTTTGCTTGCTGTTACCAGCCTCACCGCGCTTATCACCTATATCCCTATTGGTAAACTTGTTGACAGAGCAAAAAGCCCCAGACCCTTTATCGGGATCACCTTTGCGCTCTTCGCCCTGTTTCCTCTAAATCTCGTGTTGCTGCCGCGCTATCTCCCAGGGCTCGGCATACCGGTAATGGCCGCGCTCGTGATTGTTTTTATACTCAATGGACTCAGGGAACTGGGCGAACCGGCGCGTAAAGCGCTCATTTCAAGCGGTTTTCCCAAAGAGACACGCGCCCGCTCCATAGGGCTTTATTGGGGATTGCGCTCGTTCGCATTTTGTCCGGCCCCTTTAATATCCTATTTTCTCTGGCGTAAGATCGGCCCCGAATCGACGTTTCTGATCGGCGGAATTATCGGCCTGATTGGTACACTCTGGTTCTGGACGCGGGTCAGGATCAAGGTCGGTGACAAGTCGTAGAGGATTTGTACCGGTAATTTGTTTGATAGATGAATCATTTTGAAAATAAATTATTTTATTCGCCGGTCAGAGTGCCCAGAGCAATTATATCAATACAGGCGTATTTCTGATAAATCAGAAAAAGATTCGCCAGGATGGACTGACCGGGAAATTTTTTAAGTGAAATCCAAAAAGAATATATTTTCGCGGATCGGGATGTACTGAATGTCACTGGCTGAATAAAATAAGATTTCCGGTCAAATATAATATTGCTTCATTTGTATTCAATTTACCCGACAGAAAACCTTATCTGATCTATTCGCAAAACGAATTCGATGAGGCGAAAAACAATCCCGTGATCATCCTTCATGCTGCTCCTCATAAACCGTGGCTTTATTACAGCCTGAAATATGATGCTCAATGGTTTTCTTAAAAATATAATTTGTGTTGAGTTATAAATTTAAGTATTATAATATAATGTGTAATGACTAAATTGAGGGGAGGTTGTTACGGCCATTCATCTAATACAATTATTGGAAGATGCTGTTAAAAAGCATTCCGAGCGCACCGCCTTTATCAGTGAAAAGCAATATATTACCTACAGGCAGTTAAATCAGGCAGTACATAATATTGCCGGTTTAATAAAACGAGCAGGTGTCGGTAAGGGAGATAAAGTGGCCCTTATGCTTCCCAACATTCCGGAATTTGTTTATAGCTATTTTGGCGCGCTCAAAACCGGAACCGCGGTCGTTCTTCTTAATACATCTTCTACTCCATTTGAACTGACTTATCTGCTGAACGATTCTGATTCTAAGGTTCTAATAACCCAGACTTCTCTGATGAAGAAGTATAATGATGCCAAAGATAAACTTTTGTCCTGTCACAAGATCATTCCAATAGATTCATTAAACGAGAACGGAGAATTGCTTGCCGGAACTGATTACGATGATTCATCTCCGGCGGAAATTAATCCGGAAGATCCCGCCGAATTGATATATACGGCCGGATTAACCGGCAAATCCATGGGCGCGGTACTTACTCATCACAATTTGTGTTCGCAGCTCAATATGATCCAGCCTATATTTCGAAGAACGCCGGACGATATCGGCCTTTCCCTGATTCCACTGTTTCATTCTTTCGGCGCCACTGTGAATATGCTTAACGTCGTTCAGGCGGGCTGTTCAACCGTCATGATGGATAGGCTAACCATGGATAGTCTTTTTTCTGCCATCGAAAGAGAAAAAATAACTTATATAGCAGCCGTGCCGCGTCTTTACATAGGCATGATCTTTTATGAGAAAGCGTCGAAATATAATTTGAGCTCTTTGAAACTTTGCGTTACAGGCGGTTCAGCCATGCCTCCGGATTTTATACCTGTTTTTGAGCAAAAGTTCGGCGCACGCATCCTGGAAGGCTACGGACTGACGGAAGCATCCCCCGCCTGTTCTTTTAACAGGATCGAATGTGTAGCAAAACCCGGATCCATAGGCACGCCGCTGACAGGAATTGACATAAAAATTGTTGACGACAATGGCCGCGAACTTCCCCGGAATGAAATCGGAGAATTGATAGTGAAAGGCGACAACGTCATGAAGGGATATTATAAAAATGAAACGGCCACAGCCGCCGTTATTAAAAATGGCTGGCTCCATACCGGAGATTTGGGCAGAATGGATGAGGAAAATTATATTTTCCTTACCGGACTCAAGAAAAGAATGATCATCACCAGCGGATTCAATGTATATCCCCGCGAAGTGGAAACGGTACTGAATATGCACCCGGCGGTGCAAGTTTCACGCGTGTCGGGTAAAAAAGATTTGATGCGCGGTGAAATAGTAAGAGCGCATATTGTCCTGAAAGAGGGACATAGTGCCGACGAGAAAGAAATAATACATTACTGCAAAACATACCTTTCCAGTTATAAAGTTCCGCGCGAAGTTGAATTCGTGCAGGCAATATCTGATTTAGCAGACAACGAATTCGTAAGCGAGCTAACGCCATAGCATGCTTAAGGGTTTGGCAAGCTGTTCCTTAAATATATAATTCCCTAAGAATCGAAGAGTCTCCGCGGCCTGCTCAAAGAGAGCTTCAATATCGCATTGACTTACAAAACCGTTATTCATATACTTCCGAATCAAAGAGGAAACTTCCGATAATGGCTAAAATATCAGAATCTGATTTCTGGAAAAAATACGGAATAATCATAATTATTCTTATTCTTGTTTTTTTCATAGTCATTGCCATAAATATGTCGAAGCTCTTTGACTTTTTCAAATCAGAAAATAACGTTGGTTACTTTGTTGTTCAGAGGGCTGAAAACCTTGGAAACTCTATCATGCCCTCTGTTTCGCGTGAGGTTCTTACCAAAGACGCCATTATAACTTTAACCAATAATGCCCGAGCCCTTAGCGGCCTTCCCCCTTTGAAAGAGAACCAACTCCTGAACACAATAGCCGAATCAAGAGCGAACGATATGCTGGAAAAACAATATTTTGCCCATGTCTCTCCCACGGGCCAACAGGCTTCAGACATAGCTCAGAGCGTTGGTTACCGGTATAAGATTATAGCGGAAAATATCGGAAGCGGTGATTTTTATACAAACCAGAAAATAATTGATAACTGGATGCAGAGTCCGGGACACAGGAGAAATATTCTTTCCGCTGAAGTTGAAGATATCGGCGCCGCCGTATTAAAGGGAAAAATGAAAGGCGCGGAAACGTATATAACTGTGCAGATATTCGGTCTTCAGTCGCCGCTTGTTTCGGAGCATACGTGTGTTGCTCCCTCGAAAAGCCTTCTGGATGATATAGACCTTAAAAAGGCGGAGATAGAAACGCTCAGAGATCAGCTTAGCCGGTTGAAGCATGAAATCGACACGGAGAAGGAATCTATCGAGACAGATCGAAGATATGCCTATGACGATAATCAGAAAATCGAGAATCTAAATGAAAGGATTAGAGCTCTGAATGAAAAGAGCCGTTGGTATAATAGAACTTTGGAAGATGAGAAAGCCAAATCGTCCGTTGTGGGATCAATGATCGATGAATACAACAAAATGTCGCAGACTTATAACGATTGCCATGCGTCGCATTGATCGTCAATAAAACGATAAATTAAATATTATAATTATACAAATTATAAATTAAAGATAATATTGAGACGGCAAGGAGGCGGCGACGAGGTATATTTTATATACATTTTATTGCCTTATTTTCTATATTGGAATGGAAAAGAATATACACTCAAATCATGCGAATCAGGAAATTAGACAAAAGCAAGCGGTCAAGTTCCTTCAGAGTCCTGTGCTTTGCGGATGCAATCTTCGAGCGTTTGTTTTGTTTTGGCTATGTCTTTGGGCTTTACTTCCATTGTAATGGTTGAATCATAACCCTTGATGACCAGAGCTTTGATAATCGCCTTATAATCCACAGAGCCTTCTCCAAGGGGGAGATGAAGATCGTCTTTAACACTCGTTCCGCCGTTATTGTCGTGAACGTGCATGTGAGCAATTTTAGGAAAACAATCTTCTATAAAACCAAAAGAAGTGTTCTGTCTGACCAGAAGCTGGGCGTGTCCGATATCCAGTGTCATTCTAAGTCCGGAGATAACTTCAAATACCGGCGCGAAACTATCGGAGCGTTCAGTTAAGTTTTCAATGCATACGGTAATCCCGAAATCAGCGCCATAATCCACTATGCGGGATAGCAGTTCAATCTTTCCGAGGATGAGATCTTCCGGAGCCCTTCTTTTATCAAGCCAGAAATGAATGGTTGCTTTGTTGATATCCAGTCGCCGCGATATTTCCATCAACGCTTTAATGCGGGGAAGAAATTTATCCCGGAGTATTTTTACATCAACAGGATTATCCTCATTGGGGTAATGCGCAAGAAACGAGGTTCCGTAGGTATTTTTTATTTCCAGAAGTTGAGGAATCCATCCGGAAACTATGGCAGGATCGTCAAGAGAAATTTCCAGGGTAGGGTAGCCGTATTTGCTTACAGCGATGATCTCTTCGATGTTGTGAGCTCTTCCTCCAATAGTGATCATAACAATTCCGGTTCCAGGGAAGGAGATTATATCAAAGCCGGCCTTCCTGTTTTAACCTGGCAATGAGTTTCTGCAGTTCAGGTATCTTTAAGGTTGCCGCCTTTTCACCCTCAAAAATGGCCTCGTTAAACTTATCCATGTCGGTAGACCCGATCCCCGTCATGTCGGGACGGATCACTACATCGGCATTCTTTATTTGATATTCAGAGATTTTGGAATACATTATAGCTACCGATTTTTTCATGGTATCCATTATTCCGTCGGGAACTTCATTTTTGAGACCGCCTGAGATATCCACGGCGATGACAATGTCCGCTCCGTTGCGACGCGCCACGTCAACGGGAACCGGACTCACCAGGCCGCCGTCCACATAGGTATTGTTGCCGATTTTCAAGGGATGAAAAACAGCCGGAACGGAGCAGCTGGCACGCACTGCCATGCCTGTATTGCCTTTGGCAAAGACCGTTTCTTCGCCGGTAGCGATATTGGTAGCCACGGCATAGTAAGGGATTTTGAGCTTTTCTATAGGCATGTAATTCACATTGGCATTGATGAAATTTTCGAGCTTGTCTCCCTTGATAAGTCCGCCGCTCCAGATTTTCCAATCATAGTCAATGACATTATCCTTATCCATCTTCAGGGCTATTCCCTGCAATTCAAAGGCTGTCTTGCCTGACGCGTATAAGCTGCCGACCAGACTGCCGGCGCTTGTTCCCACCACCATGTGTATGGGGATCTTCTGCGCTTCCAGCACCTTGAGCACGCCAATATGCGCGAATCCCTTAGATCCGCCGCCTCCAAGCACGACCGCTATTTTAGCCGGTTTGACGGCTACAGGCACTGGCGCGGTAGCGCAGGAGCTCAGCATGAAAATTAAAGAAAGTATAAGCAAAGATATATTAATCTTTGCGCCATTACATAAATAAAACATTTTTCCATTCATAATATTTATCCTTAAAATCCGAACTCAAGTAATTTCTATTATAACTTCTTCCCGCCCTTTGTCAACTCATGGAATCGGCAATCCTGCCGTCGTTACAAAATTTGTTTGTATTTATTCGAAGGTATGATATAATTCTATAAAATATTCAGTTAGTTTCAAATTATTTCAACAAAAAGTGCATGAAAATATGACAATTCATTAAAGCGGAAGTTGTTCATGTTTTAAGTAATACATCACTGTCTTTAAGTAAAGTATTCCATTTTCATAGTATTAAAATCTTACCAGAAATATCGAAAGTATAGGACTGGCATATGAAAACAATTACTGACGACAGTTATAAGACAGCTGATAAGAAAGAATTAACTCAGGAAGAATTCGTTAAAGCCAAAACCGCCTGCGAGTTTGTTATTGATCTTACCAAAGCCATTTCACGAAGTGGTTATTATGATTCCGGCCATCCTGTTTCCCTTGATGTCAAAAAAGGGCTTTACGGTTCATTTATAAACGCTTTGGGCAATTCTTCAGAAATCATGCTTACCTGTCATGAATTAGGTGAAACCGTTGATATCCATATCAGTGGAATTTTAGATGAACCATTCAATATAAGAAAATTAACGAAAGAAAATACTCTGGATTTATTCGTTCCGAAGCTCAAGGATTATTTTGAGCGCAAAAGTCTCAACAGCTTTGTCATAAAAAAAAATATCACGTCTGAACATTTTGAATCATTCATTGATGTCATGAGCGAGCCTATCGCGGAGAATGCCGATAACTCGTCGCTTGGCGAGTATCTGACCAAAGCTCTTGTTAACTTAAATATAACCGAAGTTACCACGATTTTCAAAACCGATATAGTGCTTCACGCGAAGCTTCCCTGGCGTGTGTCAATCATATTGCGCAGGTTAGCCAAAGACCTGAAAGTGCTGCCGATGTTTCGGAATTCTTCCATTGATAAGATCAAGCAAATAAGAAAGGAAATTGTGGCGGACATCATACGGCCTCTTAATAATAATGAGCTGTTACGCGACCTGCTGATCAACTGCGATGTTATCGCGAGCCATCTTGCGGAATCAACTCAAACCGACGAACTGGAAGAGATCATCGTAGGTTCATTGCCGGCAAATGAGATGGTGCCTGTTACACGGGCTGTTTTCGAGGTTTACAAACAAAGCAAAACGGAAATGCAATCGGATAAAGATAATCCTAAATATCAGGAAAAATGTGTTTATCTGGCAAAAGTGCTCGATATAGCCGCAAAGCAGATAATTGCGGAAAATCTGCCGGATACTGCAGATCTGTTCAAAGAATTATATGATCACCAGATCATTAAGTTCGAAATGCTTCCAGAAGAAATTCGATTTAATATACAAAGCGTAAAGCTGGCCGGTGATGTTATATCGAAAATAGATTCGTATATAGAAAAGGCTTCGAAGACTTCGTCTCTTGAAGAAATGGAATCTCTTGTCGTTGTATTTAGAAGGGTGATGCCGGAGCTCATCAGGATTGGAGAGTGGGACGCAATTGGTCAGATTGTGAAAGTCATATGCGGTTTTTTATCGCGGGAAGGATTTGATTCAGGCGCTGTTAAAAGGTTTTTAAATTTACCTGATTCCGTCTTTGAAGGTTCTGATGAAATATTTGCTCATAAGTACATTAATGCCGAGCCTGAAGAGCGAAACAAAATAAATGAAATTTTGATGCAAATGACATCCATGTGCATTAAAATAGCCGGTGTTATATTTGATAAGTGTAAGGATCCGAATGTTTTGAAAAGCGTGATAGAACTACTGTCTAAAAAAGGCGATTTGGCCAGGCGGTGGTCCATAAAAATGCTTAATGATCAGAATCAATCCATATCTATGTTAAACGTTGCTTTGCTTGTAATCATAAATGTCGGTCAAACTGATGATATCGGTTTGATTAAACGATATATTAAACATCCAAACTCAAGCATTAGAAACAAGGCTCTTGGTGTGATAGCTAAACTAAACAAACATGATGCCGAGGATTCGGCGATAGAAGCGTTGGGTGACGAGGATGAAAAGGTTCGGATTCATGCGTCAAATATAATAGAACGAGAACTATCTTTGTCGGAAGAATCGGTCAAAAAACTTATCCTGCTGATAAAAGCGAAACTGGAAAAGAAAAAGGATATGACAATTAATGAGGCGGGATTTATTGCAGGCTTATTAAAGGCAATAGGGAAATCGACGGATTACCTTGATAAAGAACATCTGGAGGATGAGATTATCGGTATAGCATCAGATTTATTGAAGGGAAGAAATGTTCTTCTGAAATTTATTAAAACAGAACCCGGCAAGGAACAATTGGAAATTATATCCGCCTGTTTATCGAGTTTAGGCAGAATAGGCGGATCAAAATCCAGGGATTATTTAAACAAACTGTCGCATGGCGATACCGCGTTATCAAAAATAGCCCATGAATCACTGGATTTATTAAATAAAAAACTTATTCAGAGCTGAAAAGGAATTCGTAAGTGGGCATACAGCTTTGCTTGTCGTGGAGAGCGAAGCTGTTTGATTCGAAAATCCTATTTGCATAACCCGATTAATATTATTTCTGCCTCTTCATATTTAAATTATTATGAAAAGAAGGTTTGTGCTTACGCAGCAGATCGGCAAAATGATCAGGCCCGATAGGCTTACTGAAATAAAAACCCTGCATCTCATCACAAATATGTTCCCGCAGGAAATCCTCCTGTTCTTTAGTTTCCACGCCTTCGGCTACAACAGTAAGACTAAGAGTCTTGCCCATGCTAATGATCGCTTCGGTAATTGCCTTGTCTTCGGAATCTTGTGTGAGATTGCGAATGAATGATCTGTCCACCTTGAGTGTGTCAATGGAGAAGTGTTTTATCTGAGCCAGAGAAGAATAGCCTGTTCCGAAGTCGTCAATGGCGAGCCGAAGTCCCAATTCCTTAATTTTGGTCAACACCGCAATCAGGCGCGTGGGATTGTTCATTACCATGCTTTCGGTTATTTCCAGTTCCAGAAGATTTGGCGCCATGCCGGATTCCTTCAATATGACTCTGATATCTTCTAACAAATTATCATCCATCAGTTGACGAAGCGATAAATTTACCGCCATGCAGACAGGGGGCAGACCCTGGTTTTGCCAGGCGACATTTTGGGCGCAGGCTGTTTTCATCACCCATCTGCCGATGGGCACGATAAGCCCTGTTTCTTCGGCTACAGGAATAAATTGTGTGGGAGTTACGGAACCAAGATAAGGGTTATTCCAGCGTAGCAGGGCTTCAACACCCGTAATCGTCCCTGTTTTGAAATCAAGCCGGGCCTGATATTTCAAAGAGAATTCTTTTCGTTCCAAAGCGAGACGCAGATTTGTTTCGATCGACAGGCGTTCTTTTGCCGTTGATTGAATATTTTTAGAGTAAAACTGATAGTTATTCTTACCTTCTTCTTTAGCAAAATACATGGCTATATCCGCGTTCTTTATCAGCGTTTGTTCGTCTTCCCCATTTACGGGGTATATACTGATGCCAAGACTGGCGGTTACGCGGCATTCTTCTCCCATAAGAACTATAGGTTTAATAGCGGCGGCAAGTATCTTCTGTGCCAGAGTTGCTACTTGATTCAATTCGTTGAAATCTTCGATAAATATGATGAATTCATCACCTCCCAGACGGGCGATAACATCAACTGAACGCAAAGATTGTCTAAACCGCATTGCAATTTCCTGCAGGAGTTGATCTCCTGCTTCGTGCCCCAGAGAGTCGTTGATAATCTTGAACCGGTCAAGATCGACAAATAAAACTGCTAACTGCTTTTTATTACGCTGCGAAGATAGAATCGCGTGGTTCAACAACTGGCTAAACATTAAACGGTTAGGCAATCCGGTCAGGGCATCGTGGGTTGCCATATGACTGAGCTCTTGCTCCATCCGTTTGCGTTCGGTGATGTCGCGTATAACTCCTTTAAAGCCAATGGGTTTATCCGATGAATCTTTTTGTAACGATGCAGACGCTTCAATATATCTTTTGGAGCCATCCTTTCTTATCATCAACCAGTCGAATCCTCCAGAGGGCTCTCCTGTTTTGAAAACCCTGTTAAACGCCTGAAAAACTAATTTTGAATTTTCTTCATCTGAGAATTGCCTGTAATTTGTACCGGCTAATTCCTCTCTAGAGCAACCTGTGATCCGGCTCATGGAGTCATTAACGAATGTAAAGTTGCCGGCAAGATCAACCTCAAAATAGCCCTCCTGAATGTTTTCAAGAATGCTTCTATATTTTTCCTCGCTCTGACGCAGCGCTTCTTCCATGCGTTTGCGTTCGGTAATGTCCCGGGCGATGGCGCGAAAACCGACAGTCTGACCGTCATCGATAATGAGTTGGACATGCTGACCCACCCAGATCACTCTTTTATCTCTGGTGAGCAGGGGGCCCTCATAGTAGGTATCGGGAGTTTTCTTGACAAACTGTATGCTGTAAAACCGTACCGCCTCAGCGCGACCGTCAGGAGCAATGAGTTCGCTGAAGTGCTTGCCGATAAGATCAATCTCCTTATAGCCGGTTAATTTCACGGCGGTGGGATTGAAAAAGGTAAAGCATCCTATAGCGTCCGTCATATAAATCATATCGGTGGCGTTTTCCATTATAGAGCGGTACTTCTTCTCGCTCTCACGCAGCGCTTCCTCCATCCGTTTGTGCTCGGTAATATCCATAAAACTTCCCAGTACAGCCCTTTCCCCTTTACAGGAAATGGGCGTAACCGTTTCCAGAATCCACCTAACATCCTTATTTTTATTAACGAACCTGTATTCGTAGGGCTCAAAGCTTTCCTTCTTTAGACATTTTATCGCCTGCATTCTGACATTTTCTCTATCATCGGGATGAATATTTTTAAGGGAATGTGTGCTTAGAAGCTCCGTGTCCATGTAGCCGGTAAATTTCTGGTATAAATCGCTAACATAGACAAATTTGCCGTGCTGTACGACATATATCCCGACTCCGGCGTTTGCTATAATGTCTTGGGCAAGAAGGGATAAATCGTCATGTTGAATATTTTTCTTATTGCCGGATTTGTTCTCTGATTCCGGGTTTGTTGCCATAGTCATTCAACCTTTGCAAAGAAAAGCTTTATTTTCTTATTGCAACAGCTTCGATTTCTATCAGGGCGCCTTTGGGCAATACACTGGCTTCGATTGTTGAACGTGCCGGAGGTTCTTCAGGGAAAAAACCGGCATATATTTCATTAACGACGGGAAAATCCGTTATGTTTTTTAAAAAGATGGTTGTTTTGACAATATCAGACATATCCAGATCAGTTTTTTTCAGAATAGCTTGTATGTTTATAAGAACTTGTCTGGTGGCTGTTCTAATATCGTTGATGATTTCGCCGGTAGTCGGATCAATTGGCAGTTGGCCGGAAATGAAAATAAAGTCGTTTACTTCCACAGCGGCAGAATAGGGTCCGGAAACGGGAAATTCAGTAGAAACGATAACGTTTTTTTTCATTGGTTATTTCTTTCTTATAAATTGTTTTTCGGAGATAGACGATTCTGTGTCGATTTAACTTGTTTGCAGCATTCTTTCTATGGAAAGTCTGGCCATCTCCATAATGTCCGGCGGCAGCGTTATTTCATAAGATAAATTCTCGAGTGACTGAAGAACTTTTTCAAGATTAATTCGTTTCATGTTGGGACAAAAAGCCGTTTGGGTTGCCGGATAAAAAATCTTATCCGGATTTTCTTTTTTTAATCTGTGAATTATGCCGATTTCCGTGCCGATAATGAATTCCCTTTCTGTGGAGTTCTGAATATATTTGCTCATTCCTTCGGTAGAAGCGACAATATCGGAAAAATCGGTTATTATGGGTTTGCATTCCGGATGCACAATGACTTTGGCATTAGGATGCAGACTTTTTCCCCGCATGATATTTTCCGGTAAGATTTCCGCATGTATCGGGCAGTATCCATTCCAGGTGATAAAATCATGCTCAACTTGCGCGGAAACATACTGCGCCAGATATTTGTCGGGAACAAAAATTATTTCCTTATGATTGAGCAGGATTTTCTGCGCCATCTTCACAGCGTTAGCCGAAGTGCAGCAGTAATCGCACTGGGCTTTTACAGCCGCCGAAGTGTTTACATAGCACATGGTTACAGCTTCAGGGTGCTTTACCTGAAGAGCTTTTAAGCCTTCGGGATCAATCATATCCGCCATCGGGCAACCGGCATTTTTATCCGGAAGCAATACCATCTTTTGCGGAGACAATATTTTGGCTGTTTCCGCCATAAAATGCACGCCGCAGAAAACAATTACCGCGGCATCTGCTCGAGCCGCTTCAATGCTTAATCCTAACGAATCACCCACAAAATCTGCAATGTCCTGAATTTCCGGCAGTTGATAATTATGCGCCAGAATGACGGCATTTTTTTCTTTCTTTAGTTTGTTGATTTTTTCCGCAATATTCATAATTTCTTCATCTTGAAGCTGCCTTTAATTAAGATGGCTTATGCATGATATCTATGGAGTAGCGATTAAATCAGAAAAGAACATTTGTCAAGAAATTAAGATTTATTAGTAGTGCCATATCTCAACAATCGTCATACCGGCGTATACCGGTATCCAGTCCTTATTTTTGTCTTATTGTTTTCCGGAAGAGTCAAATAAATCTGTGCCGGTGAAAATAATGAGTTTATCTCCGGGAGACACGTCTTTGGCATTGCTTATATCATTCCAGATCATAATCGCTTTAATCGAAACATTAAAACGTTTAGCGATGATTGATAAATTATCTCCCTGCTCGATTGTGTAAATGGATTTCTCTTTTAACTCGAGCCATTGATTTAGAAGCTTTTCATATCTTTCCTGAAATCCCTGTGCTGCTCCTCTTGGAATTAAAAGGTCATGTTTACCGGCAGATAAATAATAGTTTTTTATATGAGGATTGAGATCCTTGATGACTTTGAAATAAGTGTTTGCCGCCTGGGCAATTATATACAATGGAACTGGCTGATTGATGGTTATTTCTATATGATCAAACTGAAAAGGTTTATACAGTTCGTCTTCGGTTAAAGAAAATCCATATTTTTCCGGATTGGATAAAATCATTTTGGCAGCAAGAATTCTAAAAACATATCTTTGTGTTTCCTGATTCAGATAAAGCCAGTAATAGTTGTTTGTCTTCTGCATCAGCATTTCCGTTTTAAGGCCTTCCTCTCCCATATTGTAAGCGGCAGCCGCCAGAGTCCATGAGCCGAAAATCGCGTAAAGGTCTTTGAAGTAATTTATTGCCGCGTCTGTGGAAATAAAAAAATTGCGTCGTTCGTCAATGTCATTATTTATTGTCATACCATATTTATTTCCGGTATTTTCAATAAATTGCCAGAATCCCACCGCGCCTCTGTTTGATGTTGCCAGTGGTTTTAAAGAGCTTTCGGCAATGACGACATATTTCAAATCATCGGGCAGGGCATTTTCCTTCAACACTTTTTCGATATGAGGAAAGTAACGGTTGGCGCGTTTAAGCCATAAAATAACCTCGCCGCTGTTATCAAGAGACGCAAGCAATTCTCTTTCCAGTCTTTCTTTGACATCCGCTTCGTTTAAGGGCACCGGTTCATTGCAAAAAGTCAGAGGTCCGCTGATCTTAATCGCCTGGATAAGTGCTTGTCCAACTGACTGACGCGATCCTATTTGCGCTTCGACGTTCATTGCGCCGGCAGTTATTATGATGACGATTAAACTTACTCTTAATAATTGATATAAAGGATTCAAGTCGCCACTCTTCCATAAATTATTTTTATTTTTACTCCGATTGAGGAAGTTTACTCGGAGAAGAAGTGTTTGTCAAATCTTTACGAAATCAAATTTAATAATGACCACCGCAATTATTGGCCGTTGCTGTTTCTTCTTGCCAATGTTTTCTGTTGATGTTATTTTAAATGATATGAAGAAGATAATTAAAAATAAAAACAATTTATTGTTTTCCCCAAAAGATATTAAACAAATAGAGCGCTTAGATTTAAATTTAAACGCCATGAAAAAGCAACTGGGTATGTACGGGCATGGTTCTTCTTTCTTGAAATTAAACAGGTCTTGCACAGTAAGCGATGGCATTTTATCATTTACAGCGGTGCAAAAAAAGGAACTGATTTCTTTTTATGAAAAAGAATCGGGAAAATATAAATTGATGAAATTTGTTCCCGCGTCCGGCGCGGCCAGCCGGATGTTCACTGAATGGTTTTCCGCGAGGGAGACGGGCGGATTTGACTCTCCGGCGCTCAACCAATCATTTTTAAATAATTTTAAAAAGTATCCTTTTTACGCACTGATTAATCAGAGTAAAAGTGTTTCTGAAATCATTGAGAAAAAAAATATTGTGAATTTGCTGGATTATATTTTGTCGGCCAAAGGATTGAATTTCGGATGGCTGCCCAAGGCGTTAATTCCTTTTCATTTTTATCATGCCGAAGACGTGCGTACCGCTTTGGAAGAACATCTGTTTGAGGCAGCTTTTTATATTCGCGGCCCAGACGATGTGTGTCATCTTCATTTCACAATTTCCCAAGAACATAAAAAGAATGTTGCTGAAAAAATAAAAAATGTTAAATCCAAATATGAGAATCTTTTCGGGATAAAATATAAAATATCCTTTTCGGTGCAATTATCCTCTACGAAAACACTGGCCGTTGATGAAAGGAATATGCCTCTGCGGGATGCCGTAGGCAACCTCATTTTCCGGCCAGGCGGTCATGGTTCTTTGCTTGCAAATTTACAAAATCTTGATGCCGATTTTATTTTTATAAAAAACATTGATAACATCGCGCCGGAACCGCTTTTAGAAAAAATTATTCCTTATAAAAAAATGCTAGGCGGTTTGGCCATGCATTTGCAGGAAAAAATATTTGCAAGTATTGTTCAGTTGGAAAGCGCGAGAATTAGTGTTTATCAAATGGACAAAATTATAGTTTTCTGTTCAAAAAAGCTGAATATTATTTTCCCGTGGAATTTTGCGTGGGAATCTCGAAAAGATAAAATTCAATTTCTGGTATCCGTGTTGAATCGTCCTCTGCGCGTTTGCGCAATGGTGAGAAACGAAGGGGAACTGGGAGGAGGACCTTTCTGGGTGGAAGAAAAAGACGGCATTCAAACGTTGCAAATTGTAGAAGGCAGTCATGTTAATAAAAGCGAAAAAGATCAGTTAATCATCTGGTCAAAAGCTCAATATTTTAATCCGGTGGACATGGTATGCGGTATAAAAAATTATAAGGGAAAAAAGTTTGATTTGCCTGATTATGTAAATAATGACGCGTATTTAATTACTGAAAAAAATGAAAAGGGGCGCAGGATAAAAGCGCTGGAAGCGCCCGGTCTTTGGAACGGCGGCATGGCTTACTGGAATACTGTTTTTGTAAAAATGCCGCTGATCGTCTTTAACCCGGTAAAAATTGTTAATGATCTTTTACGTCCCGAACATTTAGTTCAATGACGCTATATTCCCCGGTTAAATAATCCATCTCGCACAATCTTCTTTTGCCGCTGCCGTAGCCATGATTGATTCTGATGCATTATTGTACAGGCACATCACTTCCGCTTCCAGATCATCGGGTGCATCGCTGTAACGAACACACAATGCGGACGCAATTTGATGATCAGTTCTATCACCGTAAGGCACTAAAACAATCGGGCCGGGGAAATCGGTCATATTCAAAATTAAATCATCAGATGTGGAAAGCTTCGTTATCGCTTCGTTATCAGCATGGTTCCTTCCAACGATGATTTTGCAGTTATCACCAACACGGAAATGACGTCCATATTTAAGCAGTTCGATATCGCGAAGATTTCGGTCAGCCTCATGCGAAAATAAATCGCGCAGGCGGTGTGAAAATAACGGATCGGTAAGGAGGCATCCCCCCGCGGGCGGCGCATAATTAACTATGCCGAAATCAGCAGCCAGATTTATTTGATGTTTGCGGCCGCGTCCCTCAATAGAAAGCAATCCAGAGCGGTCAATCAAATTTTCTCTTTCCGCTTTTGTCGGATCAAGCAACAAAGCGCTTAAAGGCCTTAGAATATAATCGCTGTAGCCGGAATTTTTAGCGACGATATAAAGAGATTGTTTGTTTTGAGACATGGGACGCTGGCCGAGAACTTCTCCGGTAATGATGAAGTCACTACCCGTTTCTTCCATCTTTTTGCCGGCAATTTGCAGCATTAACGTGTGGCAATCAATACACGGATTCATATTTTTACCATAGCCGTAGCGGGGAGATTTAAGCATCTTCATATGCTCGGCAGTAATATCCAGAACAACAAGAGGCAGATTTATCTGCCTTGCTGCTGCCCGGGCTTTTTGAGCGTTAAAAAACGGCGTTGTGAATGTCAGGCAGACAACGTCAATATTTAGCATACTGACTACCTTGGCCGCCAGCATGCTGTCTAATCCCCCTGAGAAGAGGGCAATGGCTTTAACCATAAAAAGATCCTATAATTTATGAAATAGAATTCTTTATATAACCTGCACTGATAAAAGAAAAGACCTGAGCCTGAGGATAATATTTTTCAAGAAGACTCCGCAGCTTCTTTTGCGTATTTCTGAGTAACTTTACAAAATATCAATATCTGGCTATATTAGCAGACCATACTTCCTGCAGTAAACCGCGTAATTCCTGATCAATGTCGAAATCGATAACATACAAATCCTGATTAGTTTTAATTTTAGTACCGCTAAATTTCAAAGTATAAGGCGCCTGACTTTTACTGAGTCCGGAAAATGTGAAATTACCAGAAGTGAAAGGAATATTCATGCCGCGCAAAATATTTTCCATAGTATTTATTGGAGAATTTCTATCTTTAACGAAAATAAGTTCATTACCGGCTTGTTTTAGCGCGTTAGTAAATTGTTGAGAAAGAGTCTGCGAATATATAATATATTTTTTATCTTCATTTTTTACCAGCACATCGGCTTTTATTGACAAATTAAAGCCGTCTTTCACGGTGTCGAATAGTTGAATATCAACATCCTTTTCGGCATTCAATCCTAAACAGGTAACCAGCGCGTAAGAAAAATCTTTAGCTGATGTTACAGGGAAAACAGGCATTGGCGGCAAAGAATATGCTTCTTCCGGTTTTCCTACAATACCCGTCTCATCGGAAATTTCAGTGATAGTTAACCCATTCTTTTGACAATAATTTTTGATCGACTCGGGTAAAAGTAAATTATTTTCATAAATCGAGCGTAATCCCTGTATCGCTCGAGGCTGCTGATGGGGAAGAGATCTTTCAATTACCCAGTCTACAATTACTTCAACCGGCGGCACAGCGCCTATCACCAAAGGCTTTTCGCTTTTCGACATGCGATAATTTCTTGTTGTATTAATAATCTTCCTTAAGATAGTGATGACGTCATCATTTTTGTCAACTTTGACCAGAAAGTAGTTCGCCCAATTATCACTGATCATCCTTCTTAAATTATTATGGGCATGATTTTCCAGATCAACAAATACAATCGTGTTATCATCGAATTCAATCAGCGGAATTATAGAACAATCAATAGTGATCTGACCCGCTTTGGGTATTGGAAGATAGTAATTGCCGGTTGTAGTAATTGATCCGTTCATCTGGGTAATGACTTGTTTCAATACAGCCAGGCGAGCTTCAGGCGAAATAACTTTCTTTTCTTTTATTTCGATGATCTTCTCCGGTTGATTTGATTTTTTTGAAAGTGTTGCCACTTCAGGCGCTGCTGGCCTGATTTCTTCAGGAATTTTAACAAAGAGAGTTTTTCCCGGCAATCTTATAACCGCACCTGCGTAAATTCTGTTAACATTTTTAATGCCCGGATTTATTGACTTAATAACTTTCAGGGTTTTTTCGATATTCGTTTCATTTTTTAATTCGCGTCGAATGATCTTAACTAAAGTATCACCCCTTTTTATTAAATAATATTTATGTCCGATTGAAGAAATATAATGAGTAACGGCGTTTTTGATATCTGTTTCATTATTTTCTGTTTCCGTGAGTGGTTTTCCCGGTAGAATCAGCGATTGTCCGGCTTCGAGATTGTCGAGATCGGATATATTGGGGTTTAGTTCTTTGATAAGCTCATAATTTTTAGAGACATCTTCTTCGGTAACACCGGGAATACTTTTGATGATATTCGAAAGAACATCTCCTTTTTTTACCGTGTAGGTATATAATTTCTTGGAAGGTATAGCTGTTTTTTTGAGCTTTAGTTGAGCCGTATCTTCTTTAGCCGTTGCCGCCGTTGCCGCCGTTGATGCCGTTGATGATAGGTAAATAAAGGCGAATGAAAAGAAAACCAAAACTAACACAAAAACGTACCGCTTAATCATTAGCTTCTTCCCCTTTTTTAAGAGACTCACAAATCTCAATATGTTTAATTATTACTTCAATTAGAAAGAAATGTCAAATCCTTAAATATATTGCACTTAAAGAAAATTTCAGGTTTCTATGCCGGAAAAACAGATAAAAATTCCGATGTGAGGTATTGTAAACTAATTTATTGAAAGGAATTTAGACTAAATCACTTTTTTCATCGCGGCAATGGCCACTTCGATTTGATCATCAGACGGTTCTCTGGTTGTAATTTTTTGCAGCATTAATCCCGGCCAACTCAACATTTGTATAAGTTTCGAATGACTGTATTTACCGGTAAAACGGATGGCTTCATAAGAAATACCCGCGACAACGGGGAGAAGCAAAATTTTGTAGATTACTCTGTGCAGAAAATCCGGGCGTCCCAATAAAGAAAACATCAGTATGGAAACAATCATCACAAAAAGGATAAAGCTTGTTCCGCAGCGGGGATGACGGGTTGAATATTTTTTGACATTCTCAACAGTCAGTTCCTGCCCGTCTTCCCAGGCGAACACGGTTTTATGTTCGGCGCCGTGATACATATAAACACGCTTCATATCCGTCATAAGGAGCGTGACGGACAGAAAACAAAGGAACATTCCCAGGCGAACACATCCTTCTAAAATGTTTAAAAGAATAAGATTATCTATGTAATATTTTATTTTGGTAAAGAAAAACGCCGGCACGACAACAAAGAAAAAAATAGCGATGGAGAAACTTATAAAAAAAGAAAGATACATTTCCCAGCTTTTTGGTTTTCTTTCTTCTTCAGACATGGCGACATCAGCCGAAAACATCAGGCATTGAAAGCCCACTATCATCATCTCAAATAAATTTATTGTTCCCCGGACAAACATCCATCCGAGTATCTTATAACGTTTGGTCAGCGGAATAAATTCGCGCTCCTGAAAAACAATTTCCTTGTCAGGCCTTCTTACCGCTGCGGCTATTTTATTGTCGTGACGCATCATTACGCCTTCAATGATCGCTTGTCCGCCGGCTATATCTTCATGTTTGGGTTGAGATGGCATATGTATTTATTTAAATCCGATCGATTTTTTTGCTTTTGTTTATAGCATTTGACGCGCAGTGTCAAACTATGATTTTTAAAATCGTTGTTGCAAGATAAACCTTCAATGATATAATGCCTCAAAATCTGGAAAAAAATAAGATTTAAGGTGGTTAGAATGAATGCAACTGACTTGTTTATAAAAGAATACCAGGAACGTTTCGAGAAAAAACTGAAAGAAAACGAAATTACGCTGCTGGAACACTGGAGGGCGCAACTGGATAAGGTTATCGGTATGCGGCCTGACGGCGTTGCTTCAATGCAATTGCAAATCACAAAGATTTCTGAAATGATGGCTAATCGAATCAAAACATTGAAAAAGGAATAAGATGGATAGTCTTGCTAATTTTCTGTTTGAGGTGGGAATGCTCAGCAGAACGCCGCGCAGCGGTTATCAGTTTCTGGGAAGTGGCAAAGAATCGGTAGCAGAACACGTTTTGCGCACTGTATTTGTCGGCTACACTCTTTGTAAAATGGATGATTCTCTTGATGAATTTCGCGTTTTAAAAATGTGTTTTCTTCACGATTTGCCGGAGGCGCGCACCGGTGATATGAATTATGTTAATAAAAAATATGTTAATGTCGATGAAGAGAAAGCAGTGTCGGAATTGACCGAAAGCCTTTTTTTCGGTGATGATATTAAAGCGGCAATTGACGAATTTAACCGTAAAGAGACACAGGAATCATTAATCGCGCGGGATGCCGATCAGATCGCTCTTATTCTGCAATTAAAAGAATGCGGTGATTTAGGGAATAAATATTCGGAAGAATGGATTGACTTCGCGTTGCAGAGATTAAATACGGAGAATGGGAAAATACTTGCCGAAAGAATTATTAAAACAGATTCTTCCCAATGGTGGTTTAAAGAAAAAGGATCCTGGTGGATAAACGCAAACGGCCGCTGAAATTTGTTGCTGTCCACAGGGCAGGTTGCATGATTAATAAAAAATTTCTTTTATTATTTTCTGTGATTCTCATCATTAATTTTATCTCCTGTGTCCGTGATATGGGCGGGGTCGTAATATTAAAACCGGATGAATCCAGCCGCGTCTATGAAGCTAAAGAAACAGTAATTCTTAAGGCCATTGCCCATGTCTTTAAAGAAAAAAATATCGGTACTAATATCAGGATAGATCAGACGAATCTGCGGGTTGATTCGGATTATTGGGAGTCGGGCGATTGGCGCACGAAGGCAAGCGCTCGCGTCAAACGCCTTAACTGGAAGGAATGCGAGGTGATCCTTGCAGTGACCTCGGAGAAGAAAACAAAAACAGGATGGGAAATGAGGCGGCTTTTGCAGAAACAACAGTATGACACTTTTTTTGATATTATCGAACTGACAATTTATGAAGAGATGTCTAATGTCGAGTAAAAATAATTTTAAAAGGAGTTGATATGAATGCGCAGAAAAAAGTATCGGCAATGTTGGAAGAATTTAAGAATTTTGCCTTTAAAGGCAATGTTGTCGATCTTGCTATCGGTGTGATTATCGGGGCGGCATTCGGCAAGATTATTGATTCTCTGGTCAAACATATTATTATGCCTTTAATCAGCGTTATCATGCCCGGCAATCAGAGTTATCTGACCTGGAAATGGGTGATTAACGGCAAGGATGTTCCTTACGGGTTGTTTCTTGGAGAAATCGTCAACTTTCTGATAGTTGCTTTGGCCTTATATATCTTCATTGTCAAATTTATCGGAATGATCATGAAGAATAAGCAGGAGAAAGAAACAGCGCCGCCACCGCTGACTAAAGATCAGGAACTGCTTACCGAAATTAGAAATTTGATGATGAAAGAAAAAGGATTATCCGGCAATTAACTGATAAGCTCAAGCAGTCTTTTTAGCAAAGGCCCCAGGCTGCTTGAGTTTAATCGGGTTTTTAAAAATTTTGCCTGTCTTTACCTATTGGCAAAGAAATTCATTAAGAATTCTGAATCTTTAGGTGACAAGTCAAATTTTAGAATCGCCTTTTCTATAAGCGTTTTTAAAGGCTCGGCGTCTTTTTCTTCTAAATTTGTTGATATCCACTTGATCGCTTTTTGTACGTGTTCCGCTTCCGGCATAATAGTAGCCATAAAGATATTCTCCTCATCTAATCAAGAAATTAACAGCATCCGGTATTAATCCAATGCTGACTTTATTTTTTACTTATCATACTATAAATTAGTTTAGAAATTAATTTTTTAACAATTTGAATTTATTTTTAAAATTAAATACAATAAGCGCAATTATTCATCAAAAAAATATCCAGGAGAAATTTATGAAAAAGTCTTTTGATGCCAAAACTCTGATTTATCCGACACCTGTGTGGTTAATAGGGACATACGACAAAAGCGGGAAACCCAATATTGCGACTATAGCCTGGGGAGGTGTATGCAGCTCCATACCTCCGTGCGCCGCCGTATCGCTAAGAGCTGCCACCTATACTCACGGTAATATTGTGGAACGTAAAGCATTTACGATAAATGTTCCTTCCGCCTCTCATGTTGGAATTGCCGATTATTGCGGCATGGTTTCCGGCAGAAATGTTGATAAATTCGCGGCGGCAAAGATAACTGCCGTAAAAAGCCAAAAGGTTGACGCTCCTTATATTATGGAATTTCCAATGATTTTGGAATGCAAACTTATAAATTCCATTGAAATCGGCATCCACACACATTTCATCGGCGAAATTATAGATGTCAAGGTTGATGAATCAATGCTGGCAAAAGATGGACTGCCGGATATCTTAAAAATCAATCCGGTGCTTTACGGGCCGGAAATACAATCCTATTATGGTGTGGGAAAATATCTTGGAAAAGCTTTTTCCATAGGAAAAGATTTGAAATAGCCGTTGAAAAGTTTAAGTGGAGTGCATAATATAGGGTGAACAAGAAATAAAAAAAGGAGATGAACTATGGCTAAATCAATAAAAGGCACAAAAACAGAAAAAAATTTGCTGGCTTCGTTTGCCGGTGAATCACAGGCAAGAAATCGTTATACCTTTTTTGCCAGCGCGGCCAAAAAAGAGGGATATGAGCAGATTTCAAGAATATTTCTGGAAACTGCGGAAAACGAGAAAGAACACGCCAAGGTATTTTTTAAATATCTTGAGGGCGGCGATGTCGAAATTACGGCATCTTATCCCGCCGGTGTTATCGGAGATACTAAAAGTAATTTAGAAGCGGCAGCGGCAGGTGAAAATATGGAATGGACTGTTCTTTATTCCGAAGCCGCCAGGGTTGCCAAAGAAGAAGGTTTCCATGAAGTGGCCCGCTCATTTGAGCAAATATCAAAAGTTGAAATGTTTCATGAAAAAAGATATCGCAAACTGGCAGCTAACATTGCCAACAGCGAAGTTTTTAAAAAGAAAGCGCCTGTAAAATGGCACTGCATTAATTGCGGTTACGTTCATGAAGGAGATGAGGCGCCCAAAGAATGTCCGGCATGTAAACATCCGCAATCGTATTATGAGGTTTTAGCGGACAATTATTAAAAAATTGTAAAAAAGAAATTTTTTCAAATAGTCCCCTGCATTCTCAGCTTAATATTGTCGTGAGAGCAGGGGCTATTTATTTATCTGAAGCCTTAAGTTTGTTCTTCTTGACAGCTTGGATAAAATGCCATAAATTGGCAAAGTTTTTCAAAGAGGAGTTAAGTTTATGACGACCAAGAGACAGCTTCGGTCAGAAAATATCAAGGAAAAGAAAATAAAAAAATCAACAAGAATTATTTACTTATCACTTATACTGGGTGGAATATTTGTTGTGCTGGTTGTTTTCTTTGTCACTTTATTCAGCGCCTTGTTTCCTCCGGTTGATATGGACTCCATGAAAAAGAAAGAAAAACAAATTGTGCAAATTTATTTTTCTGATCAAGAGGAACGTTTTTTGAGGCCTGAAAAACGCTACATTATTAAGGAAAATGATATCGCGTTACAAGCTAAAGAAATTGTTAAAGCCCTGCTTGAAGGCTCAAAAGCAGGATTGGTGAATACATTTCCTCACGGTGTTACCGTTATAGATGTAAAAATAGTGGATAATGAAATTGCTGCCGTTAATTTCAGCAAGAGCCTGACTAAATTGTATCAGGGCGGTTCCGCTTCGGAAATGGCAACAATCTATTCTTTAACAGATTCTATAACTCAAAATATACCTGGTATAAAAAAAGTAAAAATTTTAGTGGAAGGCAAGGAACTATCATCTATTAAAGGTCATATTTCCACACGGAGGGCTTTTTCTCCTGATTTGGAACTTATTATTCCGGAAAAATAGGGCAATAGTTGATTATCTTATGGCAGCAAAATCCAAAATATCCCGCACACGCAATATAGGTATAGTTGCCCATATTGACGCTGGGAAAACAACCTTTACTGAAAGAATTCTTTATTACACAGGTAAATCTTACAAAATGGGAGAGGTGCATGACGGTGAAGCCGTTATGGACTGGATGCCGCAGGAACAGGAAAGAGGGATCACCATTACATCCGCGGTGACCACTTGCGTATGGAACAATCATGATATTCACATCATTGACACGCCCGGACATGTTGATTTTACGATTGAAGTAGAGCGTTCGCTGCGTGTCCTCGACGGCGCGGTTGTTGTTTTCTGCGCGGTCGGCTGCGTAGAGCCGCAATCGGAAACTGTATGGCATCAGGCGGATAAATACGGCGTTCCCAAAATTGCCTTTATTAACAAAATGGACAGGGTCGGCGCTGATTTTTTTGCCGCCGTTAAAATGATGCGGGAACGTTTTGCTTCCATTCCCGTGGCAGTCCAGATTCCCGCTGGCAGTGAAGATAATTTTCGCGGCGCAATCGATCTGATTGATCAAAAAATGCTGGTTTGGGATGATTCAACTCAGGGCATGGAATTTTCCACACAGGAAATTCCACAGGAATTTGCCGATGAGGTAAAATCAAGACGTGAAGAGATGATAGAGACGCTTGCCGAAGCTGATGATGATCTGGCCGATAAATATCTCAGCGGTGAAGAAATTAGCGCAGCCGAAATAGAGGCAGCTTTAAGGAAAGCGACAATATCTCTGAAAATAGTTCCTGTGCTTTGCGGCGCGGCTCTGCGTAATAAAGGCATTCAACCGGTGCTTGATGCCATCATCAATTATCTGCCGTCTCCCGAAGATGTTCCGCCCGTTAAAGGGATTAATCCTGTAACCAAGAAGGAAGAGGTCAGGCACAGCTCCGATAAAGAGCCCCTGGCGGCGCTGGCTTTTAAAGTTATGCTTGATGAAGGCCGAAAGCTTACCTACCTGCGGATTTATTCCGGTAAAATTCATGTCAATGATGAGGTGTATAATCCAGTAAAAAAAAAGCGGGAAAAAATCGCCCGCCTTCTACGTATGCACTCCAATAAACGGGAAAGAATAGATACAGCCTCCGCGGGGGACATCGTTGCCGTCCTGGGTTTAAAAACAACGACAACAGGTGATACCCTTTGCAAAGAAGAAAATCCGATTATGCTGGAGTTGATAGAATTTTACGAACCGGTCATCAGCCAGGCCATTGAAGCCAAAACTCCCGCTGATCAGGAAAAGCTGACCATGGCATTGGATAAGTTAATGGAAGAAGATCCAACATTGAAGGTAAAATATGAGGATGAAACCGCGCAAACGATAATTTCCGGCATGGGGGAACTGCATCTGGAAATTATTGTTGACCGTTTACGCCGCGAATTCAACAGCCATGTCAATGTCGGCAGACCCAGGGTTGTATATCGTGAAACTATTCAAAAGAATGCTGAAGTTGAAGGATTATTTGAAAAGGAATTAGGCGAAAAGAAACACTTCGGTCATGTCCGGCTTTCTCTTTCGCCGCGTAAGCGAGGTTCCGGAAATGAAATAATAAATAAAATTGATGAGAGTATAATCCCTGCCGAATATTATGATGTAATCGAAGAAGGCATCAGGGAAGCGATGATGAACGGCGTATTAAACGGCTATCCGGTAATAGATGTAGAAGTGACGATAACGGGCGGTTCTTTCCGGGAAGGTGAATCTTCAGCCCAGGGTTATAAGATAGCGGCGGCAACCGCTTTCCGTGATGGATGTAATCTTGGTGATCCCCTTATGCTCGAACCGATTATGATGGTTGATATTATTACCCCCAGTGACTTTATGGGCGATGTTATAGGTGATATCAATGCCCGCAAAGGTGAAATTCAATCTGTTAATCCGAAGGGAAATGTAAGCGAAATCAAAGCTAAAGTTCCCTTGAAGGCCATGTTTGGTTATTCCACTGACTTGAGATCAGCCACTCAGGGACGTGCTGTTTTTTCCATGATTTTTTCAGAATATAACAAGGCATAAAATATTTTAGCCGTCTCATCATGTTTAAATAGCTGCTATTTCATTCAGTTTTTCACGCCAGGACATCCCTTGAAAAAAAATTTATTATTTTCTTGATAATTACTATATGTAGTAGTATTATCCTCACATACCACAATATATAGCGTCATATTGAGTTGATTATATTTGATTTTCTATTTATAAATGGAGTTGGCAAATGAATTTAAAAATTAGAAAAAGAGATGGCCGTTTAGTTAAATTTAGCGCGGAAAAGATTACCAACGCCATTGCTAAGGCTGGAACTGCTACAGGTGAATTCGAAATTAATGAAGCGCATAAATTGACGATTAAGGTTTTAAATCTTGCCGAAAAACTGTTTGACAGCAAAATTTTATCCGTTGAAGAAATTCAGGATATTGTCGAAGAAGTTCTTTTGCAATCCACGCATCGTAAAACGGCCAAGTCATATATTATTTACCGGGATCAGCATTCGCGTTTAAGAGATATTACCAATAAGATGGAAGTTGATCTGGTTGATCAATATTTGAAGAAAGCTGATTGGAAGATCAATGAAAACAGCAATATGGATTACTCGTTACAGGGTTTGAACAATTATATATCTTCTGAAGTCAGCAAGGTTTACTGGCTCAATGAAATATATTCTCCGGAAATCCGCAGGGCTCATATTAACGGTGATTTTCATATTCACGATTTAAGTTTGCTCTCCGTTTATTGCGTGGGCTGGGATTTATATGATCTTCTTTTGCAGGGATTTAAGGGTGTGTCCGGCAAAGTGGAAAGCAAACCGGCCAATCATCTGCGCAGCGCTCTGGGGCAGGTGGTTAATTTCTTTTATACGCTTCAGGGAGAAGCTGCCGGAGCGCAGGCTTTTTCCAATTTTGACACGTTGCTTGCTCCGTTTATCCGTTATGATAAACTAACTATTAAAGAAATTAAACAGGCGCTGCAGGAATTTATATTCAATATTAATGTGCCGACAAGAGTGGGCTTCCAAACGCCTTTTACCAATGTAACTCTGGATATGACCGTACCGAAATATTACGCGGACCAGAGTGTTATCATTGGCGGTAAGCCTCAAAAAGAAACCTATAAGGAATTTCAGGAAGAACTGGATCTTTTCAACAAAGCTTTCCTGCAGGTGATGGCCGAAGGCGACGCCAAGGGAAGAGTATTTACCTTCCCGATTCCCACATACAACATCACTAAAGATTTTAACTGGGACAATCCCAATATGAAGGATTTATGGGAGATGACCGCTAAATACGGTGTGCCTTATTTTTCCAACTTCATCAATTCCGACATGAATCCGGAAGATGCCCGCAGCATGTGCTGCCGTCTGCGCATTGACAATCGTGAACTGGAGATGAGAGGCGGCGGCCTTTTCGGTTCCAACCCGCTCACCGGCTCCATCGGCGTTATTACCATCAATATGCCGCGTATCGGCTATCTGGCTAAATCCAAAAAAGCTTTTCTGGATCAATTGGGAAAGCTGATGGATATTGCCAAGGAAAGTCTGGAGACGAAAAGGAAGGTGTTGGAGAAATTTACGGACGGCAATCTCTATCCCTACACGAGATATTACCTGCGCAGCGTCAAGGAAAGATTCAACGAATACTGGAAGAATCATTTCTCCACAATCGGACTTGTCGGGATGAATGAAGCCTGTTTAAATTTACTGAAAGTTGACATTGCTTCGGAAAAAGGCCAGGAATTCACAAAACAGGTTCTTGATTTTATGAGAAAAAAGCTTATTGATTTCCAGAAGGAAACCGGAAACAATTATAATCTGGAATCAACACCGGCCGAAGGCACGTCATATCGTCTGGCCAAAACAGATAAAGAAAAATATCCCGATATTATTACGGCCAGCGATAACAAATCGAAAACCGCGGAGCCGTTTTATACGAATTCCACGCAACTGCCGGTAAACTATACTGATGATGTTTTTGAGGCGCTGGATTTACAGGATGAAATTCAGATAAAATACACCGGCGGCACGGTATTCCATACCTTCGCGGGCGAAAGAATAGATGATCCCAGGTCGGTAAAGAAACTTGTTCAGAAGATTTGCTGCAATTATCATTTGCCTTACATAACTTTTACACCCACTTTCAGCGTATGTCCGTCGCACGGATATCTTAAAGGCGAACAGGAAAAATGTCCGACCTGCGCCGATGATTGTGAGGTTTACTCCCGCGTGGTTGGTTATTTACGGCCGGTCAAACAGTGGAATAAGGGGAAGCAGGAAGAGTTTGATTCGAGGCAGGTATTCAAATTCTAACATATCGAGTGTATGTGGAATTCCCAGTATTGTAAATGTTTATTTATAATGCGCTCCCCTTGCGGGATGCGCTTCCGGTCTTCAGCTAACTTTGTTGGCGCAGCCGGCGCAGGCCGGGGTCAAGCCTCGTTATCTTACAAATGCATCTTGATATAATAAAATATTTAGAAAGAATTCTCACGTGGTGTTTACTGCGTCTGGATATAGAAGGAAAAAATGAAAATCGGCGGTTTGCAAAAAGTATCACTCATTGATTATCCGGGAATGATCAGCGCAATTATTTTTTCACAGGGATGCAATTTCAGATGTTCATATTGCCATAATCCCGGACTGGTTGATCCTGATTTATATCAGCCCTGCATGAAGGAAAAAGATGTACTGGACTTTCTTCAAACACGTCGGGGAAAGCTCGATGCCGTGGCGATAACCGGCGGTGAGCCTACTATCCAGAATAATTTAATGCCCTTTATCAAACAGATAAAAAAAATGGGATTCGCCGTCAAACTAGACACCAACGGATCAAAACCGCAGGTTATTAAGGCTTTACTTTCCGAAAAACTGCTTGATTATATTGCCATGGATATCAAAGCGCCGTTGGAAAAATACGAAAAAATCGTTAATGTGCCGGTCAATTCCGAGTCAATAAAAGAAAGTATCAAAATCATTTTACACTCAAAAATTCCGTATGAATTCCGCACAACCGTTGTGCAATCACAGCTTGAAGAAAAAGATATTATCAATATAGCCAAACTGATCTCCGGCGCCAGTCATTATGTACTGCAAAATTTTGTGCCGGCGAAAACTCTGGACATAATATTCCTGAAAGAAAAATCTCATCCCGATGAAGTATTTCAGAAAATTAAAAAACGCCTGGAGCATGAAATTGCCTCTGTTATAATAAGATAAAAGTTAAAAATAATTTTCAGCTAAAAACGATGTTGCTTAACATTAAATTATTATACTAAAATTACAATTGTTGCAGTGGCGTTATGCTGTAATATTAATGTTAAAACCATAGAGGCAACTAATATTGAATGACCCTAAAGTCCAGCATTTCTTACCATCTGTATACCTCAGAGGTTTCTGTGATGGATCTGGAAAATTACATCTATACGATTCTACGAAGAAAGAATTTCGCTCAAATGTTAATCCCAATAAAGTAACAAAAAAGAGTCATATCTATACAGTAACGCACGATGGTAAGAAAGATTATTTTATAGAGAACTTTTTTAACGAACTCGAAACAAAATATGGAAAGCTTATTAAAATAATCGAGAATGGACGCATTGAAAAACTGACTGAAGATGATTTCCTAGATATCATTTGGTTTATTGCCTTTTTATATGCTCGGAATTTATCTACAGTCAATCGAGTTTCTGAAGTATCAAAAGAGTTGTTATCATTCATTGGTAATGGTCTTCTAGATTACAATTTGCAACAACGGGACGAAGAATCTTTGAGTCCTCTCCTTCAAATAAAACCTAATGATGATTATGTTCAAAAAATTAGTATGTCTACGATGTTTGAAGCAGCTAAAACTATGTTTGATCTTTTAACAAATGAAGGTGAATGGTATTTTTGTATTTCTGAGGAGGAATCGGAATTCATTACCACAGATGATCCAATGGCAAACATGGTCATGCTTCCTATTTCTAAGAAGATATTATTCATGAGAGTGACTGAACAGATTAAAGGACTTCATCGTATTATGACTGTGCCATCTGATTGGGTCCATTTTATGAACTTTAAAATTGCATCATCTGCAAAGAGATTTCTGTTCGCAAGTAGTAGAACGGTAATTAAAGATGATTATTTAAATGCGAAAACCTAGCACATATAGATACTCCGGATGACAATCCACCAGAGCGCTATCAAGCGGTGATCCTTGGTTGTAAGCAAAGGAGCTTTTTTTATTAAATAAGTGCAAGACTGTCAGCGATTGCCATTCCAGCGCGGGTAGGACGCAAAAAGCCATTCTTTAATTCCACGAGTTTGTTTTTAATCAGCGCGTCAATAATTGTTTTTTTATCTGCAATTAAATCAACGCCGTATTTTGTTTTGTAGCGTTTTAAATCAATCCCGGCTTTGGTACGCAGGCCGAGGAATAAAGCTTCCAGTTGCAGTTGTTCAGATGAAAGCGTTTCCGTTTCCTCCACAGGCATTTTACCTTGAGCAATCTCATTTAAATACGTTTTAACGACAGCCTTATTCCACCAGCGCTTATTGTCCAGAAACGAATTGGCGGCAGGCCCAAGGCCCAAATAAGGCACATGCTGCCAGTATTTCTGATTATGACGCGATTTAAATTTGTCAAAACGCGCAAAGTTGGAAACTTCATACTGCATATAGCCGGAATTTTCCAACTCTTCAGTGGTTGTTAAAAATAATTTCAGTTCCGTCTTTTCATCAGGAAGCTGCCAGCCCTCTGAAGAATATTTTTTATAGAGAGGTGTTTTGTCGCCAAGCGATAGCTGATAGCAGGAGATATGTTCCGGTTTGTAAGAAACGGCTTTCTGCAAATTGTTTTTCCATGATTTAATGCCTTGACCGTGCATCCCGTAAATAAAGTCTATTCCCAGATTGTCGAATCCGGCTGCTCTTGCCGCTTCTATCGCGGCAATTGCTTCAAGGCTTGAATGCCTCCGTCCCAGAAGTCTTAAAATTTTATCATCGAATGATTGAATGCCGATGTTCAAGCGGTTAATTCCCGACTTGCGCAATGCTAAGAAATATTCCAGCGATACATCGCCGGGATTGACTTCAATAGTAATTTCGGCCTGCCGGTCAATATCAAAATATTTATTTACAGTGGAAATAAGATCGTCAATCTGCACGGCGGAAAGCAGGGAAGGGGTTCCGCCGCCGATATAGATGGTATCAAACGATGAAAAAATATTCCGGTAATATTTTATTTCTTTTTTTAACGCCGCAATATATTCGGGAATAAGATCGACTGATTTGATCGAGTAAAAGCTGCAATAGCCGCATTTGCTGAGGCAAAAAGGAATGTGAATATAGAGCCCGGGCTGCGATGCTAAATCATATTTCTTTTTTGTAAATTTCACGTCTGTGGCCAATGCGGAGAATAAGAATATTTTTATCAATGATTGTATAGACAACCCTGTAATCACCAACGCGCATTTTTCTCAATCCGGCAAATTCGCCTTTCAAAACAGGATAAGTTTCAGCGCATTCGGCAAGATTATTTTCAATCTTGTCAATAATCCTGCGAGCCTCTTTTTTATCCAGATGGCTGATATCGCGTGCGACTGATTTCTTATAAGTGATATTAAAGGCCAAGGGATTTCCTCAAATCTTTTGAAGAAACAATTTCATCTTTAGGATTTCTCAAACGGTCAATAGCAATACGTAAATCGGCGAAATCTTCAATGTACATTTCAATTGCCTTTTGAATATGAAAAGACCGGGATCTTTCGGTTTCCCTGGCGATTTCGTCCAGATTTTTAGTTAGTATATCCGGCAGCCTTATTGATACTGTAGCTCTCATAATGTTTACCTCTTTTTCGAATAGTTGTAATACAATGTATACTATTTATTGCTAGTATGCAATAAAAATTTATTGAACAAAAATCAGGGAAGGAGTGCCTGGAATGTTCGTCATTGCAAGGCGGAGGCTCCGCAGGCGTATTAGTTATACGTTGAGGAAGCCGACGACGCAGCCAACGCAGCTAGCGCTTGAAGAGGGAATAGAATACCTAATCGGTGTCGGATTTCAGGACTGCAAGGAACGCACTCTGCGGAATACTCACGTTGCCAATCATCTTCATGCGCTTCTTTCCGGCTTTTTGTTTTTCGAGCAGTTTTCTCTTTCGGGAAATATCACCACCGTAACATTTTGCAATTACATCTTTACGGAAAGCGCTGATGGTGCTGCGGGCGATAATTTCTCCGCCGATTGCCCCCTGAATGGCAATTTTAAACATCTGGCGCGGTATCTCTTCTTTAAGACGGTCGCAGGCAAGCAGGGCACGGGATCGGGCGCGTTCGCGGTGAACTATCTGAGAAAGTGCGTCAACCTTTTCACCATTGACAAGAATATCCATCAAAACCAGATTGCTTTCACGATAATCAATTATATCGTAGTCAAATGAACCATAACCCTGGGTGACTGATTTAAACCGGTCATAAAAATCATAGATGACTTCAGCAAGGGGCATTTCATAAGATAACTCGACACGTCCGGGGCCTGTATAATTCATGTTGGAATTGACTCCGCGCTTTTCCATGCAAAGCTTCATTACCGCTCCCAGATAACGTTCGGGAAGCATCATTGCGGCCCGGATGTAAGGCTCCTCTCCCATATCAATTGAAGCGGGATCGGGATAATGCGAGGGATTGTCCACATAGATTGCTTTTTTATCGTTGAGCGTGAAGCGATAACGCACACTGGGTACGGAAAGAATGATGGAAAGGTCAAACTCCCGCTCCAGTCTTTCCTGCACGATATCCAGATGCAGCAGGCCCAGAAAGCCGCAGCGGAAGCCCTGTCCCAGAGCGGCTGAAGAATCCTTTTCAAAGACAAAAGAAGCGTCGTTGAGCTTGTATTTTTCCAGCGAATCGGCCAGATCCTGATAATCGTCGGAGGCGATGGGATAGATGGAGGCAAAGACGACAGGCTTCACTTCCTTGAATCCGGGCAGAGGCTGGCTGCATGGCCTGTCCTGCAATGTAATCGTATCGCCGGTTCGAACATCAGCCACGGTTTTTACGCCGGCGATTATGTAGCCGACCTCGCCTGCGGAGAGCTTTTCCCGTTTGGTGCGGGTGAGCAGAAAATGACCGACTTCTTCGACTTTATAAGTTGTCCCGTTGTACATGAATTTAATGATATCGCCTGCTTTAACGGTTCCTTCAAAAACGCGGCAATGAATTATAGTGCCGCGGAAAGAGTCATATTTGGCGTCAAATATCAAAGCGGCAAGAGGATTGGCAGCATCGCCTTTGGGCGGAGGAATACGCTCGATAATAGCTTCCAGTATCTCTTCAATGCCGATTCCTTCCTTGGCCGAGCACTTGATATGCGTAAAGGGATCAAGTCCCAGTTCTGAATCTATTTCTTCCAGCACACGATCAACATCGGCGGAGGGGAGGTCTATTTTGTTGATAATCGGGATAATCTCCAGATTATGATCGAGCGCCAGATAAAGATTGGCCAGAGTCTGCGCCTGCACGCCTTGGGCGGCATCAATCAATAAGAGGACGCCTTCGCAGGATGCAAGAGAGCGGGATACTTCATAGGAAAAATCAACATGGCCCGGCGTGTCGATCAGGTTGAGAATGTAATCTTTGCCATTTTTGGCATGATAGGGCAGGGAAATGGCATTGCTTTTGATGGTGATACCGCGTTCCCGCTCAATATCCATATTATCCAGAATCTGATCCTGAAAATTCCTTTCATTGCAGACACCTGTGAATTGAATCAAACGGTCGGCAAGCGTGGATTTTCCATGATCAATATGGGCTATTATGCTGAAGTTTCTTATGTTTTCCATAACACTCTGTTAAAAAAAGCCCTCCATAGTAATTCGGGGGGCTTTTTTATTTAATCTTTCCTGACAGGTTAAGCCAGTTTTTTCATAAGTTCTTCCGATACTTCTTTAACGCCTACGCTGCCATCAACAGCAATGACTTTGGTTCTGTCTTTGAAGTAGTTGACCGCGGCCATGGTGCCTGTCTTGGTATCATAGTAAATGCCATGACGTTTATCGATTGCGGCGGTATCCTGATCGTCGGCGCGTGCGGACAAATCTTCGCACCCGCAGACGCGGCAAACTAACTTGCCAGCCTTTTCCGCCGGTTTAATGGCATCAATGAAAATATTGTTGGGATGGTTGTTGTCCATTTTGCAAAGTCTGCGTCCCATGATGCGCTTCTTGGCTGTTTCACGATCCAGATTTATTTCAATTACATAATCAAGTTTAATGTTCTCTTTCTGCAGAGCAGCCCAGAGAGCTTCAGCCTGCGCCAGATTGCGTGGGAAGCCGTCCAGAAGCCAGCCTTTTTTGCAGTCGTCTTCTTTGATGCGGTCCAGAATCATGGGGATGGTAATATCGTCAGGGACGAGTTCGCCGCGGTCGATAAATGCTTTTGCTTTTTCTCCAAGAGGGGTTTTTTTCGAAATATTCTGACGGAAAATAACACCTGTCTCAATATGGGGCACGCCATATTTTTTCTGCACGATTGCGCCTTGGGTTCCTTTACCACTGCCATTGGGGCCAAAAATTAAAATATTCACTTTGTGAGACTCCTTTCTTAAAAATTAAAGTAGCCGTCTTATAATGTATTATGTAAGTTTTCGCAATATAAAAGAAGAAACTGTTGACCGGGGCGCATTCACGCAAGGAAGGCGCAATCATGATTAAAAATATTCCCTGCCGGTAAAAGCTAAAAAAGCTTTTACGAAACGCTCATCTGCTGCGTTGCGCTGCAAACAGCGCTGCTCGACGCATAACAAATACGCCCCGCGATTCGGTTTTTGCGCGTCTTGCATCTGAATATTTTTAAAACAGTTTCCAGACATGTGGTTTTTCAATAACCGCATGTTTCCCCTGAAATAAAAACTCTTTTAATGACAGGAACAGCCCGGAGAACAGGAAGTTGAGGAACATGATGAACAATTTGATTTTCCGCCTGCAAATACGGACAATACTTTTTGAGGTTTTTTTGTTCCGCATTTAGGGCAGGAAAGCATTTTTTCTTCCGATGGCGAAAAAATCAAACTTTCAAAGATATTTTTGCATTTTTTACATCTAAATTCATATATAGGCATCTTAAATTATCCTTGTGCATAAATATTAATAATAAAATATGCAGGAATTCGGCAATGTCAAGCCGTTATAATAATATTTGTCTTTCTATAGCTTTGGTTCACTGCTTTAGTTTTTCCACTGGTTTCTGCTTTCCGCCGGTTTCTAATTCTTTAATTGCCTGATTAATGGCAATGCTTCGTTGGGAATCCTTGGGGAAATAACTGAGCGCTTCTCTAAAATGAAACAGGGCGCTTTCCTTCTTTTTATCTTTTTTGAAATGAAGACCAAAATAGTAGTGTGATTCACCCTGATTGTTAAGTTTGCCATAAGCCATAGCGATCTGATAATTTAGATCATAGTCATCAGTTGATCTGTTTTCCAGTTTTAAAAAATAATCCAGAGCTTTTTGATAATTCCCTGAATCAAGATATGTTTTTCCTAAGGCAAAAGTAACATCGCTGTCATTCGCGTTTAAACTGGCAGCCCGCAGAAGATAGTCTTGCGCAAGATATGACTCTCCCATTTTTATATAAATCAAGCCGATATTTTTTAAAACATCTTCATCCCGCGGTGATAAACTTAACGCTTTGAGATAGTGTTTGAGGGCGGAGTTTGTTTGTCCGAGTTGATCTTCAACTAAAGCCAGAAAGTAGAGCAGATCAACGTCATCAGCATTCTTCTTTAAAGACTCTGTCAGTTCGGTATATTTATTGTTCAGATCATCCTGGTCCAATTGAATAAGGGCCTGCATTCTGCTGAAATTACCGAATATT
>Ga0074045_10000322_pt1 | contig 46809 bp, 40 predicted proteins | sample BogForMeECP23OM2_FD_94442 | JGI IMG/M metagenome (GOLD analysis project Ga0074045, IMG submission 94442) | Bog forest soil microbial communities from Calvert Island, British Columbia, Canada - Bog Forest MetaG ECP23OM2 | ecosystem: Environmental > Terrestrial > Soil > Wetlands ... | reverse complement strand
TAGGCCAGGCTGCACCCGACCCGCAGCGTGATGTCAAAGGCCGGTCGCTGCTCCGGGCTGCTCATGCAATCCTCCACGCGTCGTTAGCCTTCCGGTGGAGCGGAAGGCGCTAAGCCAAGGGGGAGCCTGCGGAATCCGCCGCATGAATGGGCGGGCGGGATTAGGGGCGGCGTTCATGGAGGGGTTTGCTTGAGAAGAATGATCCTAGCCCAGGAGTCGCGAAAACGCGAGACACTGCTCGGCGGCGTCGAGCCCGGGGGCAAGTCGCACGCGGTCCATCCCGCTCCGTCGCGGAATGTGAGCCCGAGGACGGAGATATGCAGGCGTTCCACGGCTAGTCGTGCCCCGGGGTTCATCGCCGCGGGGCAGCGCCGGACATCAAGCGATGGCCAAATAGGGAAAACAGTCCCAAGCGCATGGCCGGCCAGCGCCTTGCCCGTGCCGCCGGGCGCCCGGGTGGAAACCCGGGCGAATTGCATCGCCGCAGGGAGGGCCGGCTTCCAGAATGCCAGACCCGGCAAGGACAATCGACGGCAATACACGGCAGACCAACATCCTAAACATGAGAGACGACTATCTTAAGAACGCCCTGAAGGTGATCACCGATCCGAACATTCTCGTCAACGTCGTCTCCCGCCGCGTGAAGCAGCTCAGGCGCGGCAACCGCCCGCTCGTGGAGTCGCTGGAGCACCTTTCCGCAGAGGACACGGCGCTGCGCGAGGTCGCCGAGGGCAAGATCACGTACGAGCTTGCGCCGGTGGAAGAGCCGTCCCGCAGCAACCCGATCCAGGTCAGGAATGTCGCGAGAGCCCCCGCCGTCCAGGCCGCCTGAGGATTCGCCAGCGGGATGACTCCCCCCGGGCTGCCCGCGGCAGCCGCGCTGGCGCCTGCCAAAGGCCGGGCAGCCCCCGGCACCCGAATTCGTACGATTGATGTTGGCTATTAGACTGATTAATGTAGGCAGTCGCTCGCGAGTCAACCCGGCGACCGCGCCCGCCGAGTTCAGCTCGGCTGCAATCCCGCCGGACCCGGGTCATCGCAACCCCCGAAGAGTACCAATGAAAATGACCCTGAAAAACGCCGCGGCGCTGTTGCCGCTTCTTGCCGCCTGTTATGCGACCGCAGCCGATGATGCCGGACCCAAGGCCTCCCAGCAATTGCCGGTCGTCACCGTCCAGGCCGTCACCACGGAGGACCCGTCCGGATACGCCACCTGGGTCGCGATGGCCAACGAGAAGTTCAAGGCGGCCGGCGGCCCCGAGCACTTCACGCACGTCTACCAGGGTGTCATCGCCGGCGAGGAGACGGGCGCGGTGTTCGCCGTGCGGTTCGCGGACTCCGCCGTGGCGCTCGCCAAGGATTCCGAGGCGCTCATGAAGATCCCCGAGCGGCATGAGATCCTGGAACACCTTTCTGCGATCCGAAAGCTCGGCCCATCGATCATGCTGCAGGCAGTGCATTTCGAGGGCGGCTACAACGGAGACTGGGTGTTTGTCACCGACTCGCTGGTGAAGGACGAGGCGGCATACATCAAGGCGTTGGGGGAGCTCCGCGCGCTCTTCGACGGCCACGGCCTCAAGGACATCAAGATCAATGCCTATCGCGTCATCGCAGGGCGCTCCGACTACTCGCACGAGGTGGTCATCAGCGCCCCGTCCGAGGAGCGCAACGCGGCCATGATCGACTCCGAGTCGGCGCCGTGGATGACCGACTGGCTGGCAGGCGTGGCCGGTGTGCGCACCGTGGTCCACAACGGCATCTACCACGAGATCAGCAGGTGACCGGTCTGATTCGGCCGATGGGCTGGCGGCGGGAAGATCCGCCGCCAGTCCCTTCTGACGCGGCAGGGCCTTTGACGGCTCAAGTCGCCGCGATTGCGTAAGAGGAGTCAGCGGGATTTCCGCGATTCCCAGGGATCATCTCCGGCTCCTTCGACATGAACCGGATCACTTGTGTTTGGGATCGCGCCCAAGTGGGGGACTCAAACCCCCACGCGCCTAGTCACAGGCTCCGGAGGTCGAGGACGTATTCACCGGCCAATGACGCTGGATACCGCTACAGAGGGGGGATCGCTCCTTTTCGTGATCTCAAACCCGCCCAAAACCGGCCAATCTCGCTCAAGAACAGCCTACGAGTGTAGAACAAGAGCGTAGAACTCTCGCCCACGCCGGGGAGGCTAGACTGCCATTGCCCGGACGCTCAGAACCTCATCGTCCCGGAGAGCTTCGAGAGATACAGCCGCCGCCGCGATCACAGCCAATGTCTGCCCCTTCGCCCCGAAAACCTCGGCTGAAAACCCTTCTTCCCCGGCAGGGGATACGTGACGTTCGGCCAACCGCACAAGGTCACCGCGACATAGCCGGTATTTCGGCAAATCGTGTGCCAGCGCAAAATCGGTGTATAATCTGAAGACCATGGATCGACTGTCTCGATGGGAATGAACGTTATGAATGTTGCGACCCCTTGCAAGCGCTCGAGCATCCGGATGGGCCAGTGGCGCCTGTGACCATCCTGGCAAGGTTATCGCATGGCAACCCGAGCAATCAGCCGCGCTTTATTGATTTGAGTTTTATAAAGCCTAGTGTTGGTATCCTCAAATGCGCTTTGTGCCACGAACGCTCGAAACTGCCCTCCTCAAGGCGCGCCGAAATTTCCCCGCGGTCGTCCTTACCGGACCCCGGCGGGTTGGGAAAACCTCGCTTCTCCGACATGTGCTCCCCGGCGTGGACTACCGTTTGCTGGAGGATCCCGACGTCCTGGCGCGGGTGCGGGCCGATCCCCGCGGATTCTTCGACGAACTCAAGGTGCCGGTTATACTCGATGAGATTCAGAATGCCCCGGAGCTGCTGGCCTATGTTCGCACACGAATGGATGCGACGCCCAGAAAGACCGGTCAGTGGTTCCTCACCGGCTCCCAGGAATCGGCATTGATGCAGGGCGTAAGCGAGTCGCTGGCGGGTCGCGCGGCGATCCTGCACTTGCTGCCGCTCAGTGTGCAGGAAAGTCCGAAAGTGGATCTGTGGCTGGGAGGCTTCCCGGAGGTCATCGCGCGGCCCGGGGCCCGGGACCTGTGGTTTAGCTCGTACCTGCAGACGTATCTCGAACGCGACGTGCGTGCGGTGACACAGGTGAAAGACCTGGCGACCTTCCGGCGGTTCATGGGACTGGTCGCGAGCCGGCACGGGCAGATTCTCAACAAGACTGACTTGGCCGGGCCGCTCGGGGTTTCCGTTCCCACAATCGCGCAATGGATGGGGGTCTTGGAAACTACCGGGCTCTTGGCGTTGATTCCACCGTTTTTCGAGAACTTCGGGAAACGGCTCCTCAAGTCGCCACGTCTGTATTGGCTGGATTCAGGATTAGCGTCCCATTTGTTGGGCTTACGGTCACGCTCCGAACTCGAGCGCTCGCCGTTCTATGGCGCACTTTGGGAAGGATTCGTTGCCGCAGAGATCATCAAGCTCCAGATCAATGCCGGGGGAAAGAGGGAGCTCTACCACTTTCGGGATGAACAGGGCTTGGAGGTAGATTTCGTACTTCCCGGTCCGCGGGGGAAATTGCGGTTAGTGGAGGTTAAAGCGACCCGCACACCCGCGCCGGCAATGGCGCGGCCCCTGCAGGCACTGGGTCGAACTCTAGGGGAACGAGCGGAAATGTGGCTAGTGCATCGACCATCGAGGATGCCTGCCGGAACCGCGGCACTAGCGCCCGGGGTCAAGGCGGCCGACCTCGCGACGTTTCTCCAAGTACTGCAGGAGTCCGCCTGATCTGCCGATGGGTGAACACGCGACCCTGGCGGCGGACAGCGGAGAGTCCCCTTGCGTGTCCGTTGTCTTACGGCGGCAGGGGCTGGGGATTCAGAAACCTTCTGCCGTCGCCCCCGAAACTGAATCCCCCTTTGGGATTCTTCTTCGCCTTGAGATCCTTGAGTTTGGAGCTGTGTTTCCCGGCTTCTTTTTTCTTTGGGGAGGCCATTTTGTTGTTGGGTTGCGCCGCCTTGGTTGGGCGCCCTCTTCTTCGGGTAGCGATCCTTCGGATTCAGCGCCAATTGAGCGGAGAGAAGTGTTAACAACTCTGCGTAAGGCTGCCAACGGGAGGCGGGCGAATCCATGAAAAACGCCTGCTCCCGGCCGATATTAGGAGCCTTGATCAGGCTTCGCCTTCCGTGGCCCCGGTTTGACACACCGTTCGCCCTGCGGGTTGGCCCATTGACATAGAACCTTACTTGTCCGGCCGCATCTGAATTGGCTGCAGCGTTATCCACCTTGACCGCAAGCCTTCCAAGCGGACTAGTCGACATCGGCGGCTACCGAACAACAGTGCGCTCGGCCCGGTTCCGCTGCTTGTCCTGATGGACATAGACAATGTATTTTCTGTCATCCTCAAAGCGGATGAGCTTTTGCTTTATGCCTTCAATGATAAGGTCCATTAGTTTGATCCCGAAGATAGCTTATCATCTAGCGACCAAGTCCCCTCTGCGCAAGGTGTCGACCGAGGTTCCGCGACCTCATCGCGACCAGAAATCCCCGATTTCTCGCGATTTTCTCTAACCTCTTGATTCCAAAGAGGTCCAAAGGATCTAAGATGGTGCCCAAGGGGGACTCGAACCCCCGTTTGCATTTTATGGGCCCGAAGAAACTATCCCCACTCTGAGAATAAACCGGGAACATCGTGGAACGACCGCACATTGCGTAACTTTACATGCAACTTTCGGCAGGCATTATATTCCTCAAAGGCGTCGTTCGCTAGCCCGGGAGGTGTTCGCCGCGCCTCCCCATATCGGCACGCAGAGATTCGGTGAAGGCCGTCACGGTGAGACGACAGTCTGACCGACTTCCGAGTTCCGGGCGCTTGCTCGGCCGTACGATCGTTGACGCGATCACTTTCACGTATATCATCGGAACCCTCGTGGAGCGAGTTCGTCAAATGAACAGGCACCGGGTATTGCCTGCAAACCGTCCCTGGATCAGCCGTTTTCTCCGGATGTTCGCGGTAACTGCGGCCTGCGCGGCCGCGGCGGCCTCTATGCACGCCACCGACGTGGTCCTGATCGGAACGGCGCAGTTCCAGGTCTCGGGAAGCTCGGTCATATTGTCGGTGCCAGAGATATCGAATCTCAGCACCTCCGGAACGAGCGGGACGCTGCGGGTCGAGCTCTGGGCCTTTGCCTCTCCATTCACCGGTGGCAGCCAGACCGGATACCGGCTCGCGATCTACGTGCCCGGCACGCTGATGGCCAATTATTACTTCCCCCCGTTCACGGAGACCGTGGCGTACGCGCCGCCCCCGAACGGCTCGTGGTACTATTCCATGCTCCTGACCGAGTACACGGACGGGCCCGTGGACAACGGCTACACGTGGGACGACTACGTCGACTTTCCCAACGCCGTGCAGGTGGGCCCCGTCACCACCCCGCCTCCGCCCCCGGCCTCGACCACCCGCCTGACAAACCTGTCCGTGCGTTCCACCGCCGGCACGGGATCCCAGACCCTGATTGGCGGCTTTGTGATCGGGGGATCAGGGTCAAAGAAGGTGCTCGCCCGTGGAGACGGGCCCGCGCTCACCGCGTTCGGCGTCACCGGCGTGCTGCCAGACCCCGTCCTCACGCTGTATAATTCAGCCCCGTCCGAGATCGGCGCGAATGCCGGCTGGGGTGGCGGCACCACCCTGAGCGGAGTCTTTTCCCAGGTGGGGGCTTTCGCGCTGCCCGCGAACTCCAAGGATGCTGCAATCCTCACGACCCTCGCGGCGGGCGCCTACACGGCGAACATCACGTCGACCAGCGGCGACAGCGGGGTCGTCCTCGTGGAGGTGTACGACGCGGATACCGGGACGCCGCCCGCCCGCTTCATCAACCTCTCGGCGCGCAGCGAGGCGGGAACGGCCTCCCAGACCCTGATCGCGGGCTTTGCGATCTCGGGAACCGGGACGGAGACGGTGCTGATCCGCGGGGACGGGCCGGCTCTCTCGGTTTTCGGCGTCACCGGGGTACTGGCCGCGCCCATGCTCACGCTCTTTGACGGCTCGGGGAAAGCGATCGCGACCAACACCGGATGGGGCAACGCCTCGACCAAGGGGGCATCGAGCCTCCAGGCCTCGACGGCCAAGGCCACGTCGGCCGTCTTCACCGAGGTGGGCGCCTTCAAGCTGCCGGCGAATTCCGCGGATTGCGCCATTGTCGCGTCCCTTCCGGCGGGCGCCTACACCGCGCAGGTGACCGGGGTGAACAACACGACCGGCGTCGCGCTCGTTGAAATCTACGAGGTACCCCAGTCCTCCGGCGGTGGCGGCCCCGTAATCACCTCCCAGCCGTTGAGCCAGAACCTATCGTCGGGGGGCGGCGTAACGCTTTCCGTGACCGTCTCGGGATCGGCGACCTTCCAATGGTACCTCAATGGAAACCCCATACCGGGGGCCACGGGCAGTTCCTATATAGCCACGGCTGCCGGCACGTACACGGTGGTGGCCACCAACGGATCGGGCTCCACGACGAGTTCCGCGGCCAGCGTGTCGTCCGGCAATCTCCCTCCCCCGACGGGAATCGATCTGACCGGCACGTGGACGGGACAATGGACGGAGCAATACGTCGGATCTTCCCCTTCATCGGGATGGTGCGACGCCGAGTACTGGAACGTGACGTGGGTGCTGACCCAGAGCGGCAGCAATGTCTCGGGAACCTACACCATGACGGTCACCGGACTCGCGAGCGACGCGCTCCTGTGTCCCGACTCCCCGGGTGACCAGGAGGCGGGCACGATCAGCGGCACGGTGACAGGGAACGCCTTCACCCTTATCACCGACGGCGGCACGCAGTTTTCCGGCACGATCACCGGGACGACGCTGGCGGGCCTCGGCAGCAGCGATGGACCCAACGCCGTGCTGGGCGACAGCTCCACGGGCACGTTCACGATAAACCAGCAATAGTTCATCCAGTATCTGAGGGCGGCGTTTCCAGGCATCCATTGAGACACCTCAAGAAAGCGGCCCTTGCCCTCCTCCTGGTGATGCCCCGCCTGGATTGCGGGGCGGGCGGCCTCCAATGGGACGAGACACAGATAAATCTGGTCGCCCAGCCCGAACAGACCGAGTTGACTGCCGATTTTGGCTTCCGGAACGCCAGTACCCGTCCGGTGACGATCGTGGGCATCGATTCGAGTTGCCCCTGCACCACCGCCACCACGCCGAAGGCAACCTATAATCCCGGGGAAGCGGGTCAGGTCCACGCGGTGTTCGAGGTCTGGAAGCAGACCGGCCTCGTGCGCAAGAAGCTAACGGTGACAACCGATGATGCGGGCTCGGTCCCTACGCCGCTGGTTCTCGAGGTGAGGATCCTGCAGTACGCCTGCGTTGAGCCGCGCATGATCTATTGGAAGATGGGCGGAGACAGCTCCGAGCAGAAGATCCTTTGTTCGGCGCAAACGGACCACCGGATCACGCTATCCGGGGTGACCTGCAGCTTGCCGGACATCGTGGCGACCATCGATGCCCTGGAGCCGGGCCGGAACTATGCCGTAATACTGAAATCGCCCGCTCATCTTGATCACGCCACGGCACTTATCAGGCTCAGCGTCGACGTCGCGGGAATTGGACCCCTTGTGATCGACGCCTATGCCTATTACCGATGACGGGATCATTCGCCGCGATGGCGATTTAGCCTGTTGGTTGTCGATTTATCCGGCGTCGGGTTCCCGCCCAACGTGGCCTGATCCGGCCGGGCGGGCCCCGCGCGAAGAAGTTGGCGGTAAGGGATTGTAAGCGTGCGGCGGCCGGGCTCTTGTTGCCATTGCCCGGGAACCCGCGCGACCCAGATGCCAAAGAGACCCCTTCATGAAGTCGTGCGTGAACGCCGCCTTGTCGGCGACGGCGCGATGGGCACCGAGCTCATCCGCGCCGGACTTGAGGACGGCGCGTGCGGCGAGGCCTGGAACCTCGAGCACCCGGAGCGGGTGCTCGCGATCCAGAGGCGGTACGTCGAGGCGGGCGCGGACTGCCTGATCACGAACACGTTCGGGGCGAACCGCATCACGCTCATGCGGCGGGGCTACGAGTCGGAGCTCGCGGAGATCAACCGGACCGGGGCCTGGATCGCCCGCCAGGCGTTTGACGGACGGCCCGGCTTCGTGCTCGGCGACATCGGGCCGCTAGGCGCGATCCTCGAGCCCTACGGCGAACTCTCCGCCGCCGAGGCCCAGACGGCGCTCGAGGAGCAGGCGGCGGCACTCGTCGGCGCGGGCGTCGACGCGATAATCATCGAGACCCAGACGGCGCTGGAGGAGCTCGGCATGGCGATCGACGCGGCCCTGAAGGCCCGTGCGCCGTGCATAATCGCCTCGCTTGCCTACGACCTTCTGCGCGACGGGGTGTCCTACAGGACGATGATGGGCGTCTCGCCCGGGCAGGCGGCGGAGTTCGCCGACGGCAGGGGCGCGCACATAGTGGCGCTGAACTGCGGGACGGGCATGGACATGGCCGGGGCCGCCAAGGTGGCGCGCCTCTACCGCCGGCATTGCGGGCTGCCGATCATGGTGCAGCCGAACGCGGGCTCCCCCGTCCTCGAGAACCTCAAGACCTTCTACAGGGAAGGCCCCGCCGACATGGCCAAGGCCGTTCCCGAGGTCCTGGAGGCAGGCGTCGCGATCGTCGGCTCGTGCTGCGGGACCACGCCCGAGCACACCCGCGAGATCCGCCGCGTGGTGGATCTGTTCAACCAGCGTTCCCCGGGCGGGTGACGGGGACCGGCCGCGCCGCCCCTGCGCCCGGTCACAGGCTGATCTTCGTCCCCAGCACCTTGAGGAACTGCGAAAGCCAGGCGGGGTGGGCGGGCCACGCGGGCGCGGTGACCAGGTTCCCGTCGGTCACGGCCCCGTCAATTGCGATGTCGGCGTAGGTCCCACCGGCAAGCTCGACGTCAGGGCGGCAGGCGGGGTAGGCCGAGACCGTGCGGCCCGTGATGACACCGGCCGCGGCCAGGAGCTGCGCCCCGTGGCAGATGGCCGCGATCGGCTTGTCCTGGCTGGCGAAGTCGCGAACCAGCTCGAGGACCTTGGGGTTCAGCCGGATGTACTCGGGCGACCGGCCGCCCGGGATGAGCAGGGCGTCGTACTTCGACGCGCCCGCCCCGTCGAAATCCGCGGTGAGCTTGAAGTTGTGCCCGCGCTTCTCGCTGTAGGTCTGGGCGCCCTCGAAGTCGTGGACGGCGGTGGCGATGGTGTCGCCCGCCTTCTTCCCCGGGCACACTGCATCGACTTGGTGCCCAACGGCCAGAAGGGCCTGGAAGGGCACCATGGTCTCGTAATCCTCGGCGTAGTCTCCCGCCAGCAGCAGGATCTTCTTGGCGGCCATGGTTCCTGGTCTCCCTTGTTTCGGGTTTCGGTGCGATTTCCGTTCTGCAGCGCCCGGACGAAGCGTGTCAACGGTTTTGGGCGCGGCGGCGCGGGGCCGGACCCGGGGCTATCCCGGCCGGAGCCAGACGTTTTCTCCGTCCCGGAGCACCTCTCGCACCCGGTGGAAGGGGATCCGGCGGCGCAGGCCCTCCGGATCCACGATCTCGAAGACGTGGCGGCGGTCCTCCGGGAAACGCAGGTCCCGGAACGGGACGCGGATGATCCGCTTCTCGGCGCGGTCAAGGTAGCCGACCTCGACCAGCCCCTTTGCAAACGCGGGGTCCCACCGGATGCGGCTCAGCAGCTCGTGGATGGGGGTCATGGCCTTCGCCGGCGGCTCCGGTTCACGCCGTCGCCGCCGCGGCGCCCCGCCTCACTGCTCCAGCCGCGCGAAACGGCGCTCGCACCAGACCTGGGCCAGCAACAGGGACGCGAGGGTGAGGATCCAGAAGCTCGACTGGTATGCCGCATAGCGGAAAAAGAGGTGCTGGTCCCATGGGACCGATCCGCCGGGGGAAAACGTGCTCAGCATGGGCGAGAGGCTCACCAGCAGGATGAAGGCCCAGAAGTAGTATCTCCGGAGCTTGAACGGGTGGATGGCGTATACAAAGACCTGGACAAGGATGGCCAGGGAGAGGAACTCCCATGCGCGCCATGCGGCCACGAGGACGTTGCCGTTCGGGATCGAGACGACGTCCGAGCGGCCGCCCCTCCCGGCGACAAGGGCGCTCCCGGGTACATGGCTCAGGCAGTCCAGCCGGGCCAGTCTCTCATAGATCGTCACATGAAGGTCCGGGCTCCTCAGCGAATAGAGCACCACGGCCATCGGGGCGATAAGCACCAGGAGGTAGAAGAAGGACGACTTGGACCTGGCCAGGATGCTCTTGTCCACGGCCCTTGTCCGGATGAACTCGGCCCCAAGCCCGCCCGCCTGGCCCCCCGACGACGTTGTGAAAATCTCCGGCGCCAGGACCAGGGCCCCCAGGAGGAGGACGAGGAAGAGGTTCTGGCTAAGCATGAGGATGTTAAGCGACGGCTCCGTCCGGGACATGAACAGGAGGGGCGTGCAGAAGGCGACCGGGAGCACCCAGACGAACGGGCTGACGACCGCCTGGAACTTCAGAAGGGCCCAGAACTGCTTTGAGGTATTCATAGTTGTCCTTCAGTTGCGGGAAAGCTCCACGAAGATGTCCTCGAGGTTCATGGCGCGGGTCTCGTGCTGGCACGACCATCGCGCGGCCAGGTCCTCGGGAGTCGCGCCGGAATTTATCCGCATCGTGACGGTGATGTCGTCCCCGGAGCGGACCGTCCGGAAGCTTCCCGGGATGTCGCCCCCGGGCGCGCCGCCCCTGAACCCGAAGAAGCGCACCTGCCGGATGGAGTCCTTCAGCGAGTCCAGCGGCTCGCTGACGCGCAGGGTCCCGTTCGCGAGGATGCCGATCTCGTCGGCCACGCGCTCGACGTCGCTCAGGATGTGGGTCGAGAACAGGACGGTGCAGCCGCAGTCGCGGATCAGCTCGAGGATGTCGTCCAGGACCTCGCGCCTGGCGACCACGTCCAGGTTGGCCGCCGGCTCGTCCAGCAGCAGCACGCTGGGCCGCGGCGCGATGGCCAGGATGAAGCTGAATATGCGCTGGCTTCCCTGCGAGAGCGACGTCAGGCGCCTCCTGGGCGAGATCCCGTACTTGGCGATGAGGGCGTCGGCCAGGGCCGGGTTCCAGCTGGGATACAGCGCGCGGCCCAGGTTCAGCACGGTCCTCACCCTGGCAAAGGGGGAGATCATCGCCTTCTCGGACATGTAGCCGAGGCGCTGGCGCTCCTCGGCGCCGATGAGGAACGGATCGTTGCCCGAGACGCGGACCGTCCCCTCGTCGGGCCTGATCAGCCCGGCAAGCATCCGGATCGTGGTCGTCTTGCCCGCGCCGTTGCGCCCGAGGAAGCCGTAGATGCTGCCGGTCCTTATGGAGACGCTGAGGTTCCTGATGACCGCGACGCCGTCAAACGACCGGCTGACGTTCTGCATGTGGATGGGTGCCTCGCTCATGGGATCTGGGCCTTTCGGTTAAGCTTTCGGAATTTCTCGGAAAGGAGGGCCTGGACTTCGCCTTCGCCGACGCCCAGGTGAACGGCCTCCGCGACAAGCTGGTCCACGGCGGGATCCAGCTGCTGGCGGCGCGCGTCCATCCTCAGGACGGGCGACTGGGGGGACACGTAGGTGCCTATCCCGCGCCTAGTCTCGACGAAGCCCTCCCGCTCAAGGATCTGGTAGACCTTGGTGACCGTGAGCGGATTTATGTGGAGCTCCGCGGACAGGTCGCGGACGGAGGGAAGCTGCGCACCGTGCTGGAGCTGCCCCGACAGGATGCGCTGCCGCAGCTGCTGCTGAAGCTGCACGTAGAGGGGGACCCCGCTGTTGGCGTCGAGGAAGAACACGGTGTATTGCTGTAGTAATACAGCAACAACGCGGGCGTCAATAAAAAAGGCACCGCCGCAGCCTTGGTCGGGAATCACCCGCAAAGGCGGGGCCGCCGGGGCAGGCTGCGCGAAGAACCGCCTCAACCGGGGCATTTCCCAGCCTTGTGAAACCGCGCGGCGCCTGCCATTCGCAGGTGGCACACTCCAACCCACAATGTCTGAGCATAAGGCCATCATCAGCTGGGTCCGCAAAGGACCCGATTTCACACGGGGGCAGTATTCGCGCGAGCATACCTGGACCTTCGACGGGGGTATCACGGTCCCGGCATCCCCTTCGCCGGCCGTCGTGCCGGTCCCCTTTTCAAATCCAGGCAACGTCGACCCGGAGGAGGCATTCGTGGCCGCAATATCAAGCTGTCACATGCTGAGCTTCCTCTTTATCGCCTCCCGACAGGGGTTCCAGGTGGAGAGCTATCGGGACGAGGCCGTGGGGGTCATGACCAGGAACGAGAAAGGTGTCCCGTGGGTCAGTTCGGTCACCCTGCGGCCGGCCATTGCCTACGGAGGGCAGAGGCTGCCCGAGCAAAAAGACATCGATCGATTGCACCACCTCGCGCACGAGCAGTGTTTCATCGCAAATTCCGTGAGGACCGAGATCTCAGTCCTGTAGCCGCCCGCCGCAGGCAGGATTCAAGGCTTTGATTCCTTGATCCCGGCCAGGATACGCCGCGCCTGGGCGTCCCCGGGATGGATCCTGAGGCACGCCTCGAGGTGCGCCCTGGCCTCGTCGGCGCGGCCCGGCAGCCTGAGCAACGCCACCGCCAGGCTAAGGTGCGCATCGGCGTAGTCCGGCCTGAGGCGCAGGGCCTCCCCGCACTGCGCGACCGCGTCGTCCAGCCGCCCGGGAATCGCCAGGCAGGCGCTGCCTAGGAGGTAGTGCGCCTCGGCGGAATCCGGCTTCAGCCGGAGCGCCTCCTCGTACCGGGCGGCCGCCTCCCGGCTCCTGCCGTCGGCGTTCAGGGCGTTGCCGGCGTTGATCAGGGCTCCCGCGGAACGGGGGCCGAGGCGCAGGGCCTCCTCAAACCGCAGGACGGCCTCCCTCGTGCGGCCTTCGGCATTCAGGGCGTAACCCAGGTTGGTGAGGGCATGGACATGATCCGGCTTCAGGCGCAGCGCCGCCTCGAACTCCGCGATGGCGTCGTTAGCCCGCCCCTGGATCTTCATCCAGGCGTTGCCGAGGAGGTAGTGCGCCTCGGCGAAATCCGGCTTCATCCGGAGGGCCTCCTCGTACAGGGCGATCGCCTCCGGGGTCCGGCCCTCGGCGGCCACCGCGTCGCCCAGGCTGGCGAAGGCCTCGGCTGAATCCGGGTTTCGGCGCAGCGCCTGCGCGCGCCTCGCCACGGCGTCGTTCAGGGGCCCGGGCATCCTCGACAGGGCCCTGGCCAGGCTGGCGCGCGCGGCCGCGGAGTTCGGGTTCAGGCGCAGGGCCTCCTCGTACTGGGTCACCGCGTCGTTTAGGCGGCCGGGCGCGCCCGACAGGGCGTTTCCGAGGTTGAGGTGCGCGCCGGCGTGGTCCGGCTCCAGCCGCAGCGCCTCCTCCTCCTCGGCGATCGCGTCGTCGAGGCGCCCCGGCACATTCAGCAGGGCGGCGCCGAGGTTGCTGTGCGCGTCCGCGTAATCCGGTGTCAGCCGCAGCGCCTCCCTCAGCTCGGCGATCGCGTCGTCGAGGCGCCCGGGCACGTTGAGCAGGGCCCCGCCGAGGTTGCCGTGCGCGTCCGCGTAGTCCGGCCTCAGGCGCAGCGCCTCCCTGAACTGGGCGATCGCGTCGCCCAGGCGCCCCGGCTCGTCCGACAGGACGGCTCCGAGGTTGTTGTGCGCCCTCGGGTTCTCCGGGCGCTTGGCGACCGTGTCGCTCCAGATCGCATGCGCGCTCGAGTAGGCGCGGTTGCGCCCGGCGGAGGCCAGGTCCAGGCCCAGCGCGACGACGGCGAGGGCGGCCAGGCTCCGGCGCCCGGCGAGGGCGAAGGCCCCGAGCACCGCGGACGCCGCGACGCCCGCCAGCGGCAGGTAGAGGCGATTCTCGGCCATCGGCTGCCACACGATTGGGACGATGCTAGAGGTCGGGGCCAGGATCAGGAAGAACCAGGCGGCCGGGAATCCCGCCAGCGGCCGCCGGCGCACCGCGATGGCCGTCAATGCCAGCAACAACGCCACGAGCAGGGCCCAGGGCCATGTCTCGGACAGCCGGGCGGGCACGTACGTCCCGTAGTCGAAGACCAGGGGATGCGGCCACAGGCAGAGCAGGAGGTACCCGGCCACGGCGCGGCATTGGGAGAGTCCGTAGGACCACCACGCGGCCCCCTCCCCGAAGCCCACGCCGCGCTGGCGCAGGTTCAACATCAGGAGGCCGAGCGGGAGCCAGGTGGCGGCCAGCGCCAGGTAGGGCCTCCAGTTCCGCCGCCAGGCGCCGGAAAAGCTGCCGGAGACGAACGTGCGGTCGTAGAGGAGCGCCACGAGTGGGGCGGTGACGATCGTCTCCTTGGTCCCGACGCCGTCCAGGCACGCCGCGACCGAGAGCGTGAACCAGATCCGGCGGCTCGTCCTGTCGTCCGTCTCCGCCCCCCGCAGGAAGCAGTACAGGGTAAGCAGGTAGAAGAGGCCCATGAGGGACTCGGCCCTCTGGGACAGGTAGGTCACCGACTCGGTCTGCACCGGGTGCCACGCCCAGATCGCGCTGATGGCCAGGGCCAGCGGCGTCGCGAACGGGCCAAATCGCCCCGCGAGGGCGGGCCGGCGCAGGGTGCGGCGCGCCAGCGCGAACAGGGTGCAAGCGGCCAGGAAATGGATCAGCAGGTTGACGGCGTGGTAGCCGGGCACCGCCGTGCCGCCGACCGCATAATTCAATGCATACGAGAGATTGAGAAGAGGCCGTCCGGCCACCCCGCTGGTGTCCGGGGGCGACAGGACCGGCCAGATGGGCCAAAGCCCCTGGATGGACGGATTGCCCGCGATCGAACTGTTGTCGTCGTAGAGAAGCGGGACGGAGAAGGTCCGGGCATACGCCGCGAGCAGCCCGGCCGCGAGAACGGCTGCGCAGAGAAGCCCCGGCCATTCCGCGCGCCGGGCGGGTTCGATGGGCGGTGCCACGACGAACTCGTATCCCGCCCGGCCCGGGACTCAACCAACATCGGTCGCTTCGCGCGGATCCGGAGGGGGGCCGCCGGGGAGCGGGGATGTTCACGTCCCTTCTCGCCTAACGGGCGATCCGGCCCCATATCTGGCCCGGATACAACCCGATGCCCCGCCCCAGTCCCAAGCTCCAGCCGCGCCTGCGCGTCCTCGAGGCCGGAAAGGCCGCCTTCGGCCCCGGAAGGGCCGAGCTGCTCGGGCACATCGGTGAGACGGGCTCCATCCGCTCGGCCGCCGCCAGGATGTCGATGTCCTACAACAGGGCCTGGACCCTCGTGAAGGACCTGAACCGGCACTTCCGCAAACCCCTGGTGGAGGTAAGGCGCGGGGGCGGGTCCGGGGGAGGGGCCGCGCTGACGCCGTCCGGCAGGGAGGTGCTCGGGCGCTACGCAAGCATGGAGCGGGCCTGCCACGCCGCCACGAAGGCGGACTGGCGGGCGCTGCGCCGGCTTCTGCGCTAGGAATGTCCGGCGGGCGCCCCGCCAGCCCGGGAGCGGGAAGCGTTATATTTGACAAAATATAACGCTTCGGTGTCTTGGCTGGGGCATGCGCGCGCCGCCACGGCTTCTTCTCGGGATCGCCCTCCTGGCCGCGGCCGCGCGCGCCCCGGCGGCCGAGCAGGTCTCGGTGGCCGCGGCCGCGAACCTGACCTACGTCCTGGGGCCGCTGAACGCCGAGTTTGCGAGGTCGGATCCGGGCGTCGTCCTGACAAGCGAGATCGGCGCCTCGGGGAGCCTCGTGGCGCAGATCGCGAACGGCGCCCCCTATGACGTGTTCCTGTCCGCCGACCTGGACTTCCCGAGGAGGCTGATTGCCGCCGGCGGCGCCGACGGCTCGAGCCTCGTGACGTTCGCGTTCGGCAGGCTGGTCCTGTGGACGACCCGGCCGGGGCTCGATCTCGGCTCGGTCGGGTCGGTCGTCCGGGATCCCTCGGTCCTCAGGATCGCCATCGCGAACCCCAAGGCGGCCCCCTACGGCCGGGCGGCCGAGGAGGCCCTCGCCCGCCTCGGGGTTTCCGGGGACGCGCAGCCGAAGCTCGTGTTCGGCGAGAACATAACCCAGACGGCGCAGTTCGTCTCGAGCGGGAACGCGGACGCCGGTTTCGTGGCGTACTCGCTCGTCGTTGCGCCGAACAACAGGGGCCGGGGCCGCTGGATCGAGGTCCCCGCGTCGCTCTACTCTCCCATCGCGCAGGGCGCCGTGCTCACGACGCGGGGAATGGCCAATCCGGCGGCCCGCCGGTACCTGCAGTTCCTTGGCTCCCCCGCGGCGCGGAAGGTGTTCGCGCAGTTTGGATACGGGCTCCCCTGACGATCCGCCGCGCGGCAGCTTTCAACTGACACCGCTCCCAAACCCAATCCTCGAAAGACCCATGCACCGCCTGAAATCGATCCCGGCCGCCCTCCTGCTGTCCCTTCTTGCATCCATTGCCGCGCCCGGCCCGAGGCTTTGGGCCCAGCCGGACGAGGCGTCGCCAATCACGAGCTATTTCGACCACTGGTACGACCGGGTCGACGCCGCGCAGGCGTCGCAGCCGGGCTGGATCACGCCGCTCGCCACGGTGACGCCCAGGCTCGAGGAGGAGTACCGGTACGACCAGAACCGGCAGACGCTCGCCAACGGGAGCACCGTGGACATCTACGGAGCGGGAAAGGGCCTCGAGCTGATCCCGACCGGCGAGACCGAGGTCATCATCACCGTGCCGCCCTACCAGGTGCGGCGCGGCACCGGCCCCGCGTCGGGCCTCAACGACTGGCCCGGGATCCTGCTCAAGTACAGGCTCCTGAGCGCCAACGCGAAGTCGGGCGACTACATCGTGACCGTGTTCGCGCAGTACGGGATCCCGACCGGCGCCCGGGTCTACACGAACCACAACCACGTGTTCACGCCGACCCTGGCGGCGGGAAAGGGCTTCGGCGACTTCGACGTCCAGGCCACCGTGGGCGAGGCGATCCCGACCCACGACAATTCCAAGGCGGGGCGGATGCTGGTCGGGAACCTGACCGCGCAGTACCACCTGGCGAAGGTGTTCTGGCCCGAGCTCGAGCTGAACGGCACGGGCTGGCACGGCGGGTCCAGGGACGGCCGCTCCCAGGCCTACCTGACCGCGGGCCTCGTCCTCGGGAGGTTCCCGATAGGTGGGCGCTCCAAGGTGATCGTCGGCGCGGGCTACCAGGCGCCGATCTCGGAGAAGTACACGAAGGCTCCGGCGACCCCGACCTTCAACCACAACTGGATCCTTTCGGCCCGGGTGACCTTCTGACGGCGCCTACGAGTTCGTGCGCGGGTCGTCCCAGACCGGCGCGAACTTCGAGCGGCCGTCCCCCATGCGGGTGGCGGGGCCCGTCTTCAGCATCCGGTAGTGCCCGTAGGGGATCGTGGACAGGCCGCCGGTCGGGCGCAGCTTGCCCTTCCATGACCTGCCGGGATGGCCCCAGAGGCCCTCGGCGTAGACGGGCTGGCCCTGCGCGATGTCGACGAGGACCATGCCGTAGCGCTGGAGGGCGACGCAGACGACGCGCTCCTCGGGGGTCAGGGGGAACTTCGAGAGGTCGAGCGCGGGGTCGAGCTGGATGAGCGTCCCCTCGGGTATGCCCCCCTCCGTGAAGCCGTCTGTCCATGCCGCCGGGAACACGAACTCCTTGTAGGCGCAGAACCGCGAGGCCGCGGCGACCTTGTGCCGGATCTCCCCCGACATCACCTCGTCGTAGAGGATGAGGCCCGCGACCGCGGGGACGCCCGCGGCGCGGCTCGGCCCGTGGAAATGGACGCTTTCGCCGTCGGGAACGCCGAGGTCGGCGGTCCTGAAGACGCCGGGCCCGTCGGCCGCGTAGACCATGCCCGTGGAGGATTTCCAGGTGCCGTCCGGGTTCCTCTCGAGGGCCCACATGTCCCACACGAGCCTGCGGCCCCAGTCCACGGCCGCCAGGTGCGCGTCGCCCCGGGGGTCCGGGGTCGCCTCGGCCGGTATGGGGACAAGGTCGAAACCCTGGCCGTGGCCGAAGTGCTCCCTCCGGGTGTGCCAGATCCTCTTCTCATCGGGGCTCAGGTAGTGCAGCCCGACCCTCACCAGGGGGGTGGAGGCGTCCACCTCGTACACGGGGATCGTCCACTGCTCGCAGTTGATGAGCCAGTTCTCCTTGCTGGGCTCCGTCTCGAGCAGCTTCACCCAGCGCCCCGTGCGGGGGTCCGTCTCCGCGTCGGGCGCGACCGGCTGGTTCCAGAAGCTGTCGTCGGAGAAGAATCTCCTGGGCGTTCTTGCGGTGTCGCCGGCGGCGTGCGCCGGGCTGGGGATAAGGGCCATGGTGACGAGGCCTACGCAGGCGATGGTCTTCATTATTGGGGATCCGGGGGGCGGGGCGGGGCCCCGATCGGCAGCAGCCTGACCGTCAGGGCCTCGAAGCCGACCGTGCGCTCGTAGCCTTCCTCGCTCTCGACCCGCTCCCTCGCGTCGAGGATCGCGACGCCGGCGACCCTCGCGGCGAGCCTCTCGAGGAGCGTCCGAAGGAGCAGCCGCGCGTGCGGCGCCCCGAGGCAGAGGTGGGCCCCCATCCCGAAGGCGACGTGGGGGTTGGGCTTCCTGTCGAGGCGAACCTTCTCCGGCTCGTCGAAGGCCGCCTCGTCCTGGTTGGCCGAGGCCCAGCAGAGCGACACCCGGCCGCCGGCCCTGACCCTTACCCCGTGGACGTCCGTCTCGGCCGGGCAGACGCGCCCGATGTGGGTGAGCGGGGTGATGACGCGGAAGAACTCCTCCCCGGCGTGGACGATGCGCGCCGGGTCCTCCCGGAGGAAATCCAGCGCCCCGGGATGGCGGCCGAAGTGGGCGACGACGCATGAGACGGTGTGTATGATCGTGTCCCGCCCGCCGGCGAATGTCAGGTTGGCGAACCCCATCATCTCCTCCCTGGTGAGGGCCCGCCCGCGGAAGGTCGCCCGGGTGAGCGCGCTGAAGAAGTCCGCGCCCGGCTTCCCCAGGGCGCGGTCGAACTGCAGGTTGAGGTAGCTTTCCAGCGCCGCGCCCTTCCGGCTGCCGGAGCCGCCGTCCCGGAAGACATGGGTGCCCCAGCTGATCCAGGTCGCGGCCTCCTCCTCGGGCACGTTGAGCAGGTAGGTGAGGGCGCGCGACTGCAGGGGCAGCGCGAACCCCCGCACCACCTCGACCGAGCCCCGGGCGAACGCGTCGGTGATAAGCTCGTCGATGAGCGCCTGGACCCGGGCCACGACGGCCGGGTCCCTGGCCCGGCGGAAGAACGGCTCGACGATCTCGCGGTACTCCGTGTGCTCGGGCGGGTCCGTCTCGATCGGCAGCTGGCGCATCGTCCTAACGTCCTCCTCGGAGGGGATCGGCACCCGGAACGGGGCGTCGGAGCTGAACGTCCTCCAGTCCTTCGCCGCCCGGCACACGTCGCCGTGGCGCAGGATCATCGGCACCTTCTCCCCCTGGAACTCGCACTCGAGGGCGCCCGTCTTCCTCCTGTGCTCGCGAAAGGGGTCGTTGGTTTTGCTCATGGGGCCGATTCTCGGCCGCGCCGGGGCCGGGCTGCTCGGTCTAGATCAGATGGGCCGCGTTCCCGCGCAAGTGAAATTGGCGCGGGCCGGCCCGCTGCGGGCCCGCCGGGGTCAGCCCAGCCGCACGGCCTGGCGGCGCGCCCCCCAGCCGCCGGGCAGGCGCTCAAAGCGGCCGGCGATCTCGGTTCCGCACGAGCTGCAGCGGTTGCCGTCGAGGTTGTAGGCGCCGAGCTCGTACCAGTCGCGCTCGACCAGCAGGGCGCCGCAGGAGGGGCACCAGGTGCTCCCGCCGGACCGGTCGTGGACGTTGCCCGTGTAGACGTACCTGAGCCCCTTCGAGACCGCCATCTCCCGCGCCCGGAAGAGGGTCGCCGGCGGGGTCCGTGGGGTCTCCAGCATCCTGAAGTCCGGGTGGAACGCGCTGAAGTGCCAAGGCACGTCGCGCCCCAGGTTGGCCGCGAACCAGTCGGAGGCCCGGTCCAGCTCTTCGGCGCCGTCATTCTCGCCGGGGATGAGGAGCGTGGTCACCTCGAGCCAGACGCCGGTCTCGCGCCTGAGGTAGACGAGCGTGTCGAGGACGGGCTGGAGCTGCGCGAAGCACAGGCGCCGGTAGAAGCCGTCGGTGAACCCCTTCAGGTCCACGTTCGCCGCGTCCATCCCGCGGAAGAACTCCTCGCGGGCCCCGGGCTCGATGTACCCCGCGGTGACGGCGACCGCCTTGACGCCAAGGTCGCGGCACGCGCGCGCCACGTCGATCGCGTATTCCGCGAAGATGACCGGGTCGTTGTACGTGAACGCCACCGACCGGCATCCGAGGCGCCCCGCGGCGGCCGCTATGGTCTCCGGCGACGCCGCCTCGCTGAGCTTGTCGAACGCGCGCGCCTTGCTCATGTCCCAGTTCTGGCAGAACCGGCAGCCCAGGTTGCAGCCGGCGGTGCCGAACGAGAGCACGCTCGAGCCCGGCAGGAAGTGGTTCAGGGGCTTCTTCTCGATCGGGTCGATGCAGAAGCCGCTGCTGCGGCCGTACGTCGAGAGCACCATCCGGTCGCCGGCCCGGCGCCGGACGAAGCAGAATCCCTGCTGGCCGTCCTGCAGCTTGCACAGGCGCGGGCAGAGCCGGCACTCGATCCGCCCGTCTGGGCGCATCTGCCACCAGCCGGCAGGGTGGTCGGACGGCGCGGCTCGGGTCCCTTCAGCCATGCGCTCAGTCCTCCCTCTCCTGGAATGACGGCTCCGCGTAGCTCCGGGCGGCGAACCGTTGGATCTCGACCGGCTCGCCGGGCCCGATCCCGGCCTTTTGCCTGGCGATCATGAGCTGCTCAGCGACCGATCCCACTCCCTTTATCGCCGGCAGGAGCAGGCCCCTGCGCCCGTCGGCCGCGCTGACCACGACCCCGTACTCGGACGGATCAAGCTCATCCTGCGAGGAGACCGGTTCCAGGGGGCCGAGGATCGTCACGCCGAGGCGCAGCCCCGGCAGCTCGTCTGACCGCACCTGCGGGAACCTGTCGTCGCGGAACGCCGCCGCCCTGGCGCTCTGCCAGGTCTCCGAGACGAGGTCGGCCGTCGCCGCCACCGGCGTGCCCCGGCATCCGCGCAGCCGGCCGCCCGCGGTCCGCAGCGTGACGAAGACGCCGTGGCGCGCCTCGAGCTCGCCGGCGGCGCGGAACGGCGGCTCCTGGGATCCCTTCCCGAAGCCGGCGGCGACCGCGCGACGCGCGACCATCGGCAGGTCCCCGAGCCGCGAGAGGGTGTCGGCCTCGTCCGTTGCCAGGGCCAGCGGCGCCGCCGGGGCGGTCTCGCCGGGCTCGTAGAGGATCGCGACCCCGTAGCCCACGCCGAAGGGGCCCTCGTAGCTCAGCACGGTGTGGCCTTCCGTCGCGTAGCCGGTGGCGGCGAGCGCCACCCGCGTCGAGTCGACGACGTCCTCGGCCGCCGTCTCCTGCAGGTTCGCGTCGATGCGCCTGATTGCGGCCGGCTCGTTCCTGCGCAGCATCGCGATGAAGGTGTTGTCGAAGCGGCTCGCGTCGGGATGAAAGCCGTTCGGGGCGGCCGGCGTCAGCCGGTGGCTCATGTCGCCGCTCGCGATCAGGGCGAGGCGCCGGCCTAGGGCCCGCGCGGTGGCGGCGATCGCCTGGCCGAGCTCGTCGAGTCCGCCCTCGCCCGGATTGTTCAGGCTCACGACCACGGTCGGCCCCCTCCATCCCGCGGACATGAGGTAGGAGAGCGGCACGGTCGCGCCGTGGTCCAGGTCCCCGCCGGTGATCCGCCAGGTCCGGAAGCCGCGGAGGCCGACCTCCAGCCCGAGGCGCTCCGCGAAGGCGCCGTCCAGCGGCAGGTCCACCTGGTCCCCGGGCGAGCCGAACTGCCCGAACGAGCCGTGCAGCCTCGGGACCTGCCAGAGGCCGAACGCGCCCGCGCGGCGGGGCGAGTGGGGGGAGATGAGCAGGACGGCGTCCGGGTGCGCCGCGACCACGTGCCAGGCGACCTTCTCCATGGCCGACACCGTGCGCCTGACCCGGGCAATGTCCTCCCGTCCTACGCCCGGCACCAGGATCGGCGCGTGGGGCATCAGACCCGCAAAGACGATCGCATTGTCGCGCATCGGACCGCTTCCGATGCGACAATAGGCGGATCGGCGGGCTTGGCCAGCGCGTTTGGGGCCGTTCGTAGAGTCCCCGCAGGAAACCCGGCGGCCGGGCCGGCTACGCGTTTTGACGTATTTTCGGAGCTTTATCGCGGCGGCGCCCGCCGCAACCTGCGAGGCCTTTTTCGTCCGCCAACCCGCCAGACAACCACGATCGCGCCCCAGGCCGCCAATGAGCCAAACGGGTCCAGGACCAGCGCCGCGCCGCGGCCCAGACTGATCCGCCATGTCCTCGCCCATCCTCTTCTACGCCATCTGGATCTTCTTCCCGATACTGCCGGCGTTCGTCTTCTTCAGGTTCCTGCCCTCCAAGGCCGACGTGTCCGGTCCTTTCCAGGGGCTGGAGCTCAAGCTGGGCGGCGCCTTCGGGGGCTACTTCCTGATCCTGCTGCTTTCGTACTCGACGATCACGGGGATGCTGAACCGGGCCGAGGCGCAGCGGTGGGTCGTCACGGGCAACATCGCGCTCGCGGACCCATCCGACAAGCCGCAGCTGGCGCTGCTGACGATGCACCCCCCGAGCCCCGCGATGGAGGAGACCGGGCATTTCTCGCTGGATCTGCTCCTGCCGACCTCGGACAGCGAGGGGAGCGACTCCCCGCACCTGCAGGTCAGCTACGCAGGATACCAGAACGTGACCGTTCCCATCATGATCGCCGGCGGCGGCAAGCCGTCGTCGAGCTACGCCGGCCAGAACTTCGAGCTCAAGGTGGACGCCGCGCAGCACCGGATCGAGGTCGTGCAGCCGATACGCCTGGAGAAGGAGCCGCCGCAGAAATACAACGGCGACAGCCCCAACACGACACTTGTGGCGGTCGTCCCGCCGAATTCCTAGGCTCCCGGCCGCCATCCCCACGATGAGGAAATCCGTGCTCCGGCCGCTGCTTCTCGCCGTCCTCTGCTTCGCCCTCGCGGCCTCGGCAGGCGCCGCGCTGGTGCGCGGCCGCCTGGTCTACTCGAACGGGCTTCCGGTCGCCGGCATCGCCGTCCGGGTGGTGTCCCAGAGGATCGGCCCGTCCGGGTTCGCTTATTCCGGAAAGGACGGGATGTACTACCTGCAGGGGATTCCCGCGGGCCCGTACGTGATCGAGATCTGGCTCTCCAACCAGAACGTCCTGCGGTACAGCATCGGCGTCGGCGAGCCGGTCACCAATGTGCCCGTCGTGACCGTGCGGTAGCTGCGCACCCTGCGAAGGGGATCCCGGGCTAGTACGGCCGCCGGCGGAGGAGGATGATCTTCTGGGCCGGATCCCCCGTGTCCGCTTCGGTCAATTCGGCTGTCTTAAGCAGGCCATTGCGGGTGGCCGTGAACGGAAATCGCCAAGGAGGCCGCCGTATCACCTGCTCATTGTTCCGCACAATATGGAGTGTAGCCGCGGAGCTTTAGTGTGGATCGTCTTGAACCGAATGGCGCCTAGGCCAGGCGCTTCCTGAAGAACCAGGCGGCGAAGGAAAGTGTCAATATGCCGATGACCGTGAGCGGCACGAAATCAGGGACGAGCTGGGCAAAGCCGGCATTCTCCAGGTAGACACGCTTGGTGATGTCGAGGGCGTAGAGCAGGGGATTGATCAACAGTAAGGATTGAAGGAGTTTTGGCATGGTCGTGACGGGTGTGACCAGGCCGGAAAGGAGGGCGAAAGGCATGATTAGGAGGAAGGCGTAGAGCATCGCCTGCTGCATGGTTGCGGCAATCGACGATACGAGCAGGCCGAGGCCAACCGCGGCCATCAAGAAGAGTCCCAGGCCGGAATATAGGACGACAAAGGATCCGGAGAATGGGATGTGGAACCAGAACTGGGCGATCAGCAGGATGGTGGTCGATTGGGCCAAGCCGATCGCAAGGTTGGGGATGGCCTTTCCCGCCATGATCTCGAATGGCCGAAAGGGCGTGACCAGAAGCTGGTCAAACGTTCCCTGTTCGCGCTCGCGGGCAACGGACATGGCTGTGAGCATCATCGCGCCAACCAATGTCAGCGTGCCGATGAGGCTCGGGACCATGCCCCAACGCGAGTCGAGGTTGGGGTTGTACCATGAGCGCATGACGATTTGCACCGGCGGCCCGGCCTGGCCGTGGCCGGATCGCCAGTCGGCATTGAATCCGTCGACCACATTTCCGAAGTACCCGAGAGCCGTGCCGGCCGTGTTGGAATTGCGGCCGTCAGCGACGACCTGAACCTGCGCGGGTCCTCCCATGATCAGGTGGCGCTCGAAATCCTGGCCGATTTGGATGACGAGGAGCGCGCGGCTGCTGTCAATGCACGCGGAAATGTCCCCGGCTCGGCTAAGGTCGGCCTGCCGATGAAAAATGCCTGATCCGTCCAACCGCGAGAGAAGAGCGGCCGAGGCTGCACTTCGGTCCTGGTCAAGGACGGCGTACGGAACGGAGTTGAGCTCGAAGCTGGCGGCGTAGCCGAAGAGTATGCTCTGCAGGATTGGCGGCAGAAAGATGATGGTGCGGCTGCGCGGATCCTTGAGGACGGCCAGGAATTCCTTCTGGACCAGCGCCAGGATGCGATAAAGGGACGAACGCATGGGATTGCCTCTAGAAGAGGCGCTTGCGTGTTGCCAGGCGGGTTAGGACCAAGAGCGCCACGGCCATCGCGGTGAGAACCGCCAGCTTCGGCCAGATCACGCTGCCAACATCTCCCGCGAGATAAAGCGTTTGCAGAAGCGCGACTGCATATCTCGCCGGAACGGCATAGGTGACTGCCTGGATGAACGCAGGCATGCTGCGCAGGTCAAAAACAAGCCCCGAGAGCATCATCGCCGGAAGATAGGTCAGGAGCAGAACCAGCTGGCTCGCCAGGAACTGGCTCTTGACCACCGTGGACACGAGGAGCCCGATTCCCAGGGTGACCATGAGGTAGGTCGTCGAAGCAAGGCAGAGGAGTGGAAGTGACCCGCGAAGAGGCACGTGAAAGAGAAACTTGCCGGCGAGCAGGCACAGCACGAATCCGATCATGCCCAAGCCAAAGTACGGGAGGAGCTTGCTGATGAGAAACTCTCCCACCCGCACGGGCGTCACAAACAGGGCCTCGAGCGTTCCCCGCTCCCATTCCCGGGCGACCACCATGGCGGTCAGGAACGCCCCGATGATTGTCATCACCAGGACAATCAGGCCCGGAACCAGGAAATAGTGGCTGTCGTTGCTTTCATTGAACCACATCCGGTCAACGACAACAACCGGTCCGGTCGAGACATTGCCCACGGATCCGGCATACTCTGCGCTCCAGCTGGCGACCGGCCCCTGGGCGTAGGCCTGCATGATGCGCGCCTGATTGGCATCCGTGCCATTGACCAGGATCTGGACCTGCGCGTCGCCCAGGTGCCAGCGCCTGGAGAAATCGGACGAAATCAGCAGCGCTCCGTCCGCCTGGCGGTCCAGAACCAGCGCCTTGGCCTCGGCGATGGAATGGGCGGCAATCACCCGGAAATAGGGGGAGAGCCGGAATGCCCCGACCAGGGCGGCGCTATCCGAGGAGGCGTCCAGGTCGACTGCCGCGATCGTAACCTGGGTGACATCAAGCGAGAGCCCGTAGCCGAACAGCAGAATCATCATCAGCGGGAATGCGACGCCGATCGCGACGCTGCTGGGGTCGCGAAGGACCTGCCGCGTCTCCTTCAGCGTCAGGGCCCGTATTCGGCGCAGTTTTGCCGGCCAATCCTTCATGAGAGTCCCTCGACAGGCCTGCCCGCCGGCAGGTCCCGCGCCTCCAGGACAATGGCAATAAAAGCGTCCTCCATCGTGGCTTGTTGCCCTGCCGTCGCCCGTGCGTGGCCTCGAAGCTCCACGGGGGTGCCTTCGGCAAGAATCCGTCCGCCGTCGAGAATTGCGGCCCGATCACAGTATTCGGCCTCGGCCATGAAGTGGGTGGTCACGACCACCGTGACTCCGGTGGACGCAAGGGCCGTGATTCTCTGCCAAAACTCGCGGCGTGCGAAGGGATCGGCGCCGCTGGTCGGCTCGTCCAGGAAAAGGATCTCGGGCCGATGGAGGAGGGCGACCGCCATGGCCAGGCGCTGCTTGAACCCCCCCGGCAATTGCGCGCTGGGAAGGCGGACAAAGGGTTCAAGTCCGAATTGGCTCAAAGCCCACATGATCCGATCCCGTCTGCCTTCGCCGGCAAGGCCGTACGCCCGCGCGAAGAAATCCAGGTTCTCGGCCACCGAAAGCTGTCCGTAGAGCGAGAATTTTTGGGCTACGTAGCCCAAATGCTGCCGGGCTGAGGCTCGGGCCAGGCGCACGTCGACCCCTGCTACGCTCAGGGAGCCTCCCGAGGCGGGCAAGAGCCCGCACAGCATGCGGAAAGTCGTGGTCTTCCCTGCTCCGTTCGGCCCAAGCAGTCCGTATATCTCCCCCCGCCTGACGCTGAAACTCACATGGTCGACGGCGACAAAGCTGCCAAAGCGCCGGTCGAGTTCACGAACCTCGATCACCGGGTCGCCGCGGCCGCCGCCGACGGCAGGTTCCTCCTGCTCACGCGGCTCAACGCGGGTGCGCTTCGCGCCGCGGCTTTCGTGCAGCAGGAGCATGAATCCGTCCTCGAATCGCGGAGGTGTTGGCACGGCGGCCGCCCCGCCGAACGTAAGGGGACCGGCCGGGCTGGCGCCGGACTCCGTGACCAGCCGGACCAGCCCTCGTTCCGGCACGGCGTCGACTATACTGGGCTCACCCAAGAGCCTCGCCTGGAGATCCCGCGCCCTCACTCCTTCCGGCGGCTGTGCCAGGAAGGTGCGACCCTCCGCCAGCCTGCAAACCTGCGTCGGCGGCCCTTCGGCCAGTTTCTTCCCGCTATTGAGCACCAGCACTCGTTCGCACGCCTCCGCCTCGTCAAGGTAGCTGGTGCTGACGAGCACCGATAGACCCTCCTTCACCAATCCATGAATGATTTCCCAAAGCTCCCGGCGGGAGAGCGGATCGACACCCACGGTCGGTTCGTCCAAGAGCAGCAGCTCGGGGGACCGCACAAGCGTGCAGGCCAGCCCAAGTTTCTGTTTCATTCCTCCCGAAAGCCGGCCGGCCAGCCGCCCCTGGAACGGGTCCAGGCCAGTCATTTCCATCAGGCGGGCGTATTGCGTCCGCCTCTTCTCGGCCATCACCCCGTGCAAGTCGGCGTAAAGGTCCAGGTTCTCCCGGACCGTCAAGTCCTCGTACAGGCCAAACTGCTGCGGCATGTACGAAATCCGCGACTGGATCGCCTGGGGATCCTCGGCCGCGTCAATCCCCAACGCCTCGACGATCCCCTTGTCGGGGCTCATGAGGCCGGTCGCGAGGCGAAGCAGGGTGGTCTTGCCGGCTCCGTCGGGTCCCACCAGGGCGGCGAGCACTCCGTGGCCGACAGAAAAGGAAATATCATCGAGCGCCAGCACCGATTCGCCGGTTTCGCGGCGAAAGGACTTGCTGACGCCGTCCAGGCGCAGCACCAGTGAGGAATCGGGCGTCGTCACGGCGCCATCGCGGGTTCCCGCCTCAGCGTTTCCCATCCTCCGCCCAGCGCCTTGTAGAGGGCGACTAGGTCGAGCGAGACCGCCTGCTCACTTATCGCCAGTTGGTCTTCGGACTGATTGAGCGCACGCTGGGCATCAAGGACATCGAGGTAGTTGACGCGCCCTTCCGCATACAGGCCGTTGGCCATATCCAGCGAGCGTCGGTCCTCGGCCACCTCGTCAGCGAGAGCCCTGTGGCGGTTCTGCTCATTCGCATAGGTTACGACCGCACCCTCCGCCTCTTGCAGCGCATTGAGGACGGCCTTTTCATACGTTGCCAGCGCTGCTTCCTGCACCGCGGTTTGTGCGCGGACCTCCGCGCGCACCCGGCCAAAGTCGAGCGCCCGCCATTGCAGGGTCGGCCCGAGCGACCAGAACTGGCTTCCAGGCTCGAACCATTTGCCGAGGCTGACGCTTTCCATCCCGGCGTCGCCATTCAGTGAGAGCTTTGGAAACCAGTCCGACTGCGCCAGTCCAACTCTGGCAGTCTCGGCCGCCAGTTGCCGTTCGGCGTGGCGCACATCCGGCCGGCGGCGCAGAAGGTCGGCCGGCAGCCCGATTGGGACCTCGGGCGGCGCCGGCGGCACCGGCTTGGCAGGCGAAAGTTCCGCCAGCAACTCCCCCGGCTGGCGCCCGAGCAGGACCGCGATGCCGTACATCGTCTCCCGAATACCGGTCTCGAGCGGTGGAATCGCCGCCCGCAGGCTCGCGGCCGAGGCGGCCGCCCGCGTGACGTCGAGCTCACCTGCGACCCCGCTTTGAAAGCGGGCGCGGGCGAGTTCGACGGCCTCCTCCTCAAGCTTGAGATTGCGCTGAGCGATTTCCAATCGGAGCTGGCCGCCCCGCAACTCGACATAGTTTCTCGCCACCTCCGCCAACAGGCTCACCAGCGCATCGTTGCGGGACTCAATCGTCCCTTCCCAATCCGCGGTGGAGGCCTCAAGCGCACGGCGCTTGGAGCCAAAAAGATCGATTTCCCAGGAGGCGTCAAAGCCGGCCTGGTAAACGCTGTATTCGAAGGGGAAGTTCGGCGGCAGAGGCAGCGCCCCAATGAGGGGCTGGTTCCTGCTCTGCTTTGCTCTGGCGTAGGAACCCGAAGCGTCGAGCGACGGCCAGAGATTGGCCGCGCTCATTTCCCGGACCGCCCGAGCCTGTCGCAAACGGGCCTCGGCTACGCGCAGATCCTTGTTCGACTGCACAGCCCGTCGAATCAGCGAGTCAAGCTCGGCGTCGTTGAATGACATCCACCACGACGAGGATGCGGAGGCGCTCTCGGTCAAACCATCTGCCGGTGTCGATGTCCAACCGGCTTCGGCGTGGGTGGGAGAAGGGTGGTAGTCCGGACCGACTGCGCAGCCGCCAAAGCCAACGACACCGGCCGCCGCCGTCACCTTGAGAGTCTTTGTCCAGGGCATAGGGGGGGTGCCTTTCTTACGGCAGGCTTTGCGCAGCCTGATTCAGGTCCAGCTGCACGGTCGCCGGCATGCCCAGGCGCATTTCGTCCTTGGGGTCCTGCACGAAGACGCGGACCTCGTATTCCAGGCTGGGGCGCAACTCCTCCGTCTGGACGGCCTTTGGCGTGAATTCCGCAACAGGTGAGATGAAGCCCACCCAGCCGGAAAACGTCCGGCCAGGAAAGCTGTCCGCGCTGATCGAGGCTTTCATCCCCGGGTGAAGTTTTCCCAAGTCGACCTCGGAAACATAGGCTCTGACCCACTTTGGATCCGTGATGGCCAGGTTGAAGACCGGCCTCTGTGGAGATGCCATCTCGCCTGGCTCCAAGAGCCTGGAGCGCACCACCGCATTGCAGGGAGAGGTCAATTCCGTGTCGCCAAGTTGGCGGCGCAGGAGTTCAAGCTGGGCCTGGTTGGCCCGCAGCTGCGCCTCGCCTTGCGCAATGTCCTCCTTCCTCGGGCCGATCGCCGATAGGTCGAGAGCCTTTTCCGCCACCGCCAGCCGCGCCTGTGCGGTGTCCAGGGCGGCTTTGGCGCCATCAAGGTCCTGCTGACTGACGGCGCGGCCGGTCGTGAGCTTGGCCAGCGCCGTCAGGCGCTGCCATTGCTGCTCGGCGTTAAGGAGGTCGGCCTTGGCAGACGCTACGTTGGCTTGCGCCTGCGCGATTTCCTCCGGACGGCTGCCGTTATGCAGCCGCTGCACCGCCGCCTCCTGTGCCTCGACCTCGGCCTCCGTCACCGCCACCTGCGGCTTGAGGCGGCTCGTGTCCAGGCGCGCCAGAACCTGCCCGCGCGCAACCCTGTCACCTTCCTGGGCCAGGACCTCCACGATGCGCTCGTTGTTGTTGAATGCGAGCTCGACCTGGCGCAGATCAACATTCCCAAACAACTTCAATTGGGCTCCGTCCTTCTCGGGTTTCCTCCCGAATGAGAAGAACACGAGGGCAAGCGCCACAGCGGCCATGAGCAGCGTCACAGCGATCAGGATCTTTTTCATCTTGAGCTCAACTGAATGGGTTTGCCGAAAAAGTCCAATTCAAATTTGAATTTGCTTTGTCACAGGATTGCCCCATGGTGTCGCTTCAACCCACCAGAAAGGAATAGACAGAAGTGAAACGAAGGAGAACAAGGCACCAAGACCACAGGACCCGGATCCGGCTGCTCGAGGTTGCCGGCCAGGTGTTTGCGGAGAAAGGCTTCGCTGGGGCAACTAGTAAGGAGATTTGCCGGCGGGCTAGAGTTAACGTGGCGGCGATCAACTACCATTTTCGGGGTTTTGATAACCTTTATCAGGCGGTGTTGAAAGAAGCGGCCGCCCGGATGCCGAGCGTCGAGATGTTTAGGTCGGCCCTGTCCGGGGAGACCGATCCGAAGGCGAAACTCGCGGCGATCCTCGGCTTTGCGTCGAAGGCCATCACCGGTCCGTTGCCTTCGTCCTGGGTAATCCGCCTTATCGGGAGGGAGGCGGTGAATCCGTCGCCAGCTTTCGTCGCTCTGCAAAAGAAGGAAACGCGTCCTAAATTGCTCCTCCTAAAAGGCGTTATTGCCGAGATCATGGGCTTGCCCCCGGGTCATCCTGCCGTCGAGCGGGGATGCGCCAGTGTGATTGCTCCATGTTCGTTGCTTCTGCTCGGGAAGCGCTATTGGCTGAAGCAGGTCTTCCCGCATTTTGGATTCGAGCCTGAAGACGCCGGTGCACTATCCCGACATTTGACCCAGTTTTCGCTTGCGGGTCTCGCGGCAATTGCGGCCAACGCAAAGGATGCCGACGCCTCCGGCCGACAAGGATCTGTCTAGGAACGCGGATTAACCTAACGCCAGGCATCTCTCATGAGGGCGATAGGCGGATATTCCGTGCATAAGGCATTGTGTGCGGAATTGCGCAGTAAAACGGCGTCGGTTCCGCAAATACGCCAAGACTCCCCGCGCAGCTTCTTACTTCGCACCCGCAAGGGATGAGCGAGGCGGCCGGCGCGGGACCGCGCCATGAGCGGGGAATTCGATCATCTGTGCCACGTTGGCGAATGCGGACTCGAGGCGCGCCGTCTCCAGCGACGCGAGGGCCTGTCCTTTCCTGGCATGGTCGCCCTCCTACACCGGCATGGCGGCGATGCGCTTGCTGCTGTAGAACGCGGGGTGCGTCCCGTCCCCCGGAGAGCCACATCCACAATCCCGTGATCACAACTGCCGCCGCGATCCCCGCGGCCAGGCGGATTGGCTTCACTTGAGAGCTTGGTCTCATCTCCGCAAACAGCCTGTCAAAGCAGATTCGTCCGCCGGCCCCGCCGAGCCCGCGCGCTCGCCCGTCGCGCCTTATTTTCCGGCGCCGGCCGTGCTTACCTGGGTCAGGAGCATGGCCAGGTCCCCCACGGCCCTGACCGAGTGGGGCAGGCCCGGGGGCAGGTGAACCAAGTCGCCCGCCTTTAGCGCGTGCTCCTCTCCCGAGAAGGTGAATTCGCAGGCCCCGGAGAGCACCTGCACGAACGCCCTGGCCGCCGAGGTGTGCTCGGAAAGCTCCTGGCCGGCCGCAAAGTGGAAGAGGGTCAGGCGCAGGCCCGGCGACGTGAAGACGGCCTGGCTCACGATCCCGTGGGCGACGCCCGGCGCCGGGGCCAGGAGCGGGCAGACTCCGGCGCCTTCCGAATCGAGAAGGGATGCGGTGTTTTTCATATTGGTGTGGATTGGCGGCCGGGCGCGGCCCTCGGTCCCTCCGGAAATCGACCGCCCAGGAGCCGTGCTCCTTCCCCAGGAACACCGATGCCGCCTGCGCGGAAACGTTCCCGGGCCGGGTCCCAGCGGGACCCGCCGGGGCGCAATCGTGCATGCCCGTGAATCATCGCACGCGTCTCAACCCACCGCCCTGACGCGCGTCAAGGATAATGGCAGGTGCGGGGCGCGGGACCGGCAGGGGCCGTTCAACTGCCTGCCGCACCGGAACCCCGGGGCCATGCTGCGCCCGCTCAGCCTGCGGCGCGGCGCGCCCACGTACGAGAGCGACGGATACGCTGTCGCCCCGGCGCTCCTGCGCCGGGTCGACGCGCACATCCGGCAGGTGCCGGACCACGCGGCCCGCGGCCGGGCGGACGCGGTCCCGATCGCCGGACCGTGGCGCGGGCGGGCTAATTCGGGGTTGGCGGCGGCGCCCCGCGGCGCATCCTTGGGCCGGGCCCCTGGAAACCCCCTATGAAGACCTACCGCCCCGTGCTCCTTGCGCTCCTGATCCCGTGGCTTGCGGCCGCCTCCGGCGCGCCCGCCCCGCGGCCGCTCCTCCTCGCCGGGGGCGAGGACGGGGCGCCCGTCCCGGTCTCGCGCGTCCAGCCCCTCGACATGCTGGTCCTCTCGGCCGGAGGGACGGGCCAGGCCGAGGTCCGCGACGGCGCCGGCACGGTCTATTTCAGGGCGCCCCTCGGCGGCCAGGTCAGCTTCAGGGCGGGAGGGGCCCTGGGGGTGCAGACGGTGGTCGTCCGGGACGCGGCCGGCGCGGAGACCGGGCGGGCGACGTTCACCCTCGACGCCGACACGGCCGTGGACGACGGCGGCCGGTACCGCGACATGTTCGCGCTGTTTCGATCCGGCATGAACGCCTACAGCCCGGACGGCGTGGAGACGGCGCAGTGGAACGGCCGCACCTACCGCTACTTCGTCAACTGGGTCCTCGACAACTACCACACGGGCAAGGGCATGAGGTACTTCAGCCCCTTCATGACCGACCTCCTGGACATGATGCGGGCCACCCAGCGCGAGGACGGCATGATCTGGAGCAACCTGAACACCGGCGCCGTCGCGTACTACAGGACGGCCTACGGCCCGTTCGGCTACGTGAGACAGTACGGCGACCGCTGGTTCGTCCGCCAGCCCGCCGAGAACCACCCGGAATACGTCTACGTGAGCTCGATCCACCAGAGCTGGAAGGCGAACGGCGACGACGCGTGGATGGGCGGGTGCCTGGCCTCCGCGATGCGGGCGCTCGACTACTGCGTCAGCGACCCGGCGCGGTGGAGCGCGCGCTTCCAGCTGCTAAAGCGCGTCTACACGATCGACTCCTGGGACTTCCAGGTGGACGACGCGTACACGCCCGACATCGGGCTCACGAACACGATGCTCATCGACCCCGCGAGGTCGAAGTTCGGCGTGTTCTTCGGCGACAACGTGTACTACGCCGCCGCGTGCGGTGAGCTGGCGGAGATGCTGGGCCACGCGGGCGACGCCGCCAATGCCGCAAGGTACGCCGCCCGGGCGGCGGAGATCCGGCTGCGCCTGGACGCCCTGTCGTGGAACGGCCGGTTCTACACGCATTTCATCGACGAGGACCCCGGCGTGAGGCGCGACCTCGGGGTGGACGAGAGGACGCAGGTCGCCCAGGGAAACGCCTACGCCCTCAACCGGGGCGTCGGCCCGGGGCACGCAGCGGCGATCATCCGCACGTACCTGGACCTGAGGGACCACCTGCCGCCCGGCTCGCCCGGGGAGTGGTATTCCATCTACCCGCCGTTCCAGAGGGGCTTCGGCCGGCACGACGCGGTCTGGCAGTACATGAACGGGGGCGTGGGGGGCCACGTGGCGGGCGAGCTCGCCCGCGGCGCCCTCGCGAACGGCTTCGAGGCCTACGGGCGCGACATCCTCGACCGGCTGGCCGACCTCGGGCGCAGGCACGGGAACAAGATCTGGTTCGCCTACACGGGCTCGATCCCGCCGGCCCCGCCGCCGCCGCATTACACGCCCGTCGACCTTTCCGGGGCGGCCAACATGGACATCTGGGACCGGGGAGGTCCCGGCGCGGCGCGCTGGATGCTGTCGGGCAGGGCCGGCGACGACATCCGTGGGCTTCCGACCGGCGACCGGGAGTTCGCCGGCATCGCCTTCAGGGTGGCCGACCCCGCGGGGAACCAGAGGCGGACGGCCGTCGCCGTGTCGCACCGGGCGGGGCTGCCCGCCTCGGCCGACGTCCCGGTCAACGCGCGGGCCGGCTGCATCTACCTCCTGCACACGGCCGCGAAACCCACCTCCGAGAACGTCTGCGGCAGCGCGGCCTTCATCTACGCCGACGGGACGCGCGAGGTCCAGTACCTCTCCATGGGCAGGCAGCTGACCTACTGGTGGTTCCCCGAGCTGAAGACGGATTTCTCGGGCGTCGCCTGGCACGGGCCGAGCCCGGTCAGCGCCGACGTCGGGCTGTCGTGGTGCGCGATAGACAACCCGCACCCCGAGAGGACGATCTCCTCCATCCGGTTCCGGGCGCCGGACGACGACGGCATCTACGTCGTCGCGGGGCTGACCCTGGCCGACAGGGCGCACTATGTGCCGCCGAACCCGGTGTCCTACGGCGGCCCGGACAACTGGGCGGCCGCCACCGCGATGGCGGCGATGATCGAGGGCCTGGCGGGCGTCGCTGACGCCCCGCTGAGCCAGGCTTTCTCGCACCCGGTCCTCGCGCCGCGGTGGGACCCGGCCGAGGCCCGCGCGGTCCGGGTGACGGTGCGCTACCCCGCGTCGAGGGGCTACGCGGCCTACCGGCTCGCGAGCGACCCCGCCGCGGGCGAATTGACCGCGACAGTCACGAGCGGCGCCGCCTCGTTGGACGCGCACTTCCTGCTTCCGGCGAAGGCCGGCGCGGCCAGGTCAGTCGAGGTCGACGGCGCGGCCGTCCCCTTCCGGCTGGCGCGGGTGGGAGGGTCGAGCTACGCGGACTTCGAGCTCGACGGCGCCGGGGTCCGCACGGTCAGGATCCGCTACTGAGGCCCCGCAAGAGCGCGGAAGCCCGTCCCCACTCCAGAACCCGTGAGCCTGAAGCTATGCATGATCGGATGCGGCAGCTTCGCCCGCCTTTGCCACGGGCCGGCCCAGCAGCAGCAGCGCGCGTCCCATCCGGACATCGAGCTCGCCGCCTGCTGCGACGCCGATCCCGTCCGCTCCCTCAGGTACGCCGAGGAATTCGGATTCGGGCGCAGCTACTCGGACGCCCAGGCCATGCTCTCCGCCGAGAGGCCCGACGCCGTGGTGATGGCCGTCCCGCCCGCGGTCGCGTGCGCCGCGGCCTGCCCCGTGCTCGAGCGGGGCTTCCCGCTGCTACTCGAGAAGCCCCCGGGGCTGACGGCCGCGGAGCTTGACCGCCTGGTCGCCGCGGCCGGGAGGGGAGGGGGGCGGGCCCAGGTCGCCTTCAACCGGCGCCACATGCCCGTCATGCAGAGGGCCCTCGAGATCCTCGCCGGCGCGTTCCGCCGCGGCTCCGTCGAGCGCATCGACTACGACATGATCCGGCACGAGCGGTGGGACCCCGACTTCTCGACCACGGCCATCCACGCGATCGACGCGGCGCTCGTCCTCGCGCGGGCGCCGTTCCGGTCCGCCGAGATCCGCTACCAGGCGCTCAGGCGCGGGGACCTGGAGGCGGCGGACGTCGACATCGAGGCGCGGTGCTCGCCGGGCCCGAGGGTGCTCGTGAGGATCCGCCCGGTCTCCGGCGGGAACTCGGAGTCCGCGACCGTGCGGGCCGCCGGCCGGTCGCTGGTCCTGCGGATCCCGGTCTCGCCGCAGTCCCCGGGCGACGGCTGCGCCGAGCACTGGAGCGACGGGAAGCTCGTCGCCTCGTTCTCCGACCGCGAATTCGGCGCCGTGGGCAGGCTCGGCGTCCTCGGCGAGACCGGGGCGTTCCTCGGCGCCGTGCGCTCCGGCGGGGCGTTCTCCCCGGGGCTCGAGGACTGCCGCCAGCAGGTGGCGCTCATGGAGGCGATCCGCGCCCGCCGCGAGGGGCCGATCCATTTCGAGTCGCGCTGACGGGCCCCGTCCGCTTGCGTGTACGCCGTGACCCCCATGCTTGCGCTGGCCGCGCCGCCGATCGGGACGATAGCCATCGAGGACAAGGCCACCGTCTTCGCGGTGATCGCCGGCTACCTCCTGATGCTGGTCGGCGTGGGGCTCGCGTTCCGGCGCTTCAGCAAGGACACGAGCGACTACTTCCGGGCCGGCGGAATGGCCGCGTGGTGGCTCATCGGCGGCAGCGTGTTCATGCGCAATTTCAGCGCCTGGACCTTCACCGGGGCCGCCGGAGCGGCTTTCCAGGCGGGCTGGAGCCTGCCGTTCATGTTCGGGGCCAACGTGGCGGCGTTCCTGTCCATCGCGATCGTCACCGGCGGATGGTTCCGCCAGCTCAGGTGCGTCACCTCGGTCGACATGGTCCGCCTGCGCTTCGGCGCCGGCCTCGAGCAGTTCGCGGCGTACCTCGGCCTGGTGACGGGGCCGCTCTACGGGGGGATACAGCTCTACGGGCTCGCGATCTTCACGTCGGTGCTCCTGGGGACCAACATCTACACGACCATCGCCGTGCTTGGGGTCGTGGTCCTGTTCTACGCCGGCATCAGTGGCGCCTGGGCGGTGATGGCGGCCGACTTCATCAAGGCCCTGGTGCTCCTGCCGATAACGATCCTGGTCGCGGTCGTCTGCCTGCACGCGGTCGGGGGCGTGGGCGGACTGCTCGTCGCCATCCGCCACGCCGGCCTCGCCGCGGAATACGCGCCCGTCAAGGAGCCCGCGGTGCTCGCGACGATGGCCGGGGTAAAGCCGGGCTGGTTCACGTGGGCGTTCTTCCTCGCGTGGTACGGCAACGCGGTCATGACCGCGAACGATCCCTCGAGCGCCGGAAGGTACCTGAGCGCGAAGGACGGCGGCGCGGCCCGCCGCGCCGCGCTCCTGGCCGCGGGCCTCTTCGTCCTCGGGCTCTTCATCTGGTTCATCCCGCCCATGACCGCCCGCCTGCTGATCCCGGGCGAGGTCGCCGCGATGCCCCTGCCGAAGCCGGCAGAGGGGGCCTACGCCGCGATCGCCATCCATTTCCTGCCGGCCGGTCTGGTCGCCCTGGTGCTGGTCGGCATGTGCGCGGCCACCATGAGCGCGCTAGACGTGGGCCTGAACTCCCTGGCCGGCAACATCACGCAGAACATCTACCCCGCCGGCTGCCGCGTGCTCGGGATCGCCCCGCTGGAGGGGCGCGCGAGGCTCATGCTCGGCAAGGGGGTCACGGCCTGCTGCGCCGCCGTCATCATCAGCTGCGCCGCCGGCATGCACCGGTACGGCAGCGGGGGCATCTTCAACCTCCTGATCGAGATAATGGCGACCTTGGCCGCCCCCATGTCGGTGCCGCTCGTCCTCGGCCTTTTCCTGCGCCGCGTCCCGGCGGCCGCCCCGTTCGTCTCCATGGGCGCGGGCCTGTGCGTCTCGGTCGCGATCTACCTCGCGCCGTTCTTCGGCGCCGCGCCGTGGGTCTTCCAGAGCCAGGTGGGGACCGTCATGGCCGTCAGCGCCGCGGGCTTCCTCGCGGTGCGGGCGCTGGTGCCCCCGGGCGAGGCGGCGCTCGAGCGCGAGCGCGAGTACTTCTCGCGGCGCGACCGGCCGGTCGACTTCGCGGCCGAGATCGGCGAGGGCAACGACGGCCGCCAGCTGCGCGTCGTCGGCGCGTTCGGCGCCGCCCTCGGCCTCGCGATCCTGCTCCTCCTCCTGCCCGCGAGCAGCGCGGGCCACTGGGGGAAGATCTGCGTCGTGGCGTTCGCCACCTGCGCCACCGGCTCCCTGATGCTGTGGCACGGCCTCAGGACGAACCGGCCCGCGCGGCCCGCGGGATGAGGCGCAGGGCGGCCCTTTTCCGATGAATACCTCCACGGACCGGAAATACGGCGCGATGGCGCAGGAGTGCCGCCGCGCGCTCCTGGACGACGTCATCCCCTTCTGGGAGAGGCACTCGGTCGACCGCGAGTGCGGGGGCTTCTTCACCTGCCTCGGCCGCGACGGGTCGGTCTACGACACCGACAAGTTCGTCTGGCTGCAGGCGAGGCAGGTGTGGACCTTCTCCATGCTCTGCGACGAGGTGGAGAAGCGCGACTCCTGGCTCGGGATCGCCCGGCACGGGGCGGATTTCCTCCTGCGGCACGGCCGGGACGGTCAGGGGAACTGGTATTTCAGCCTGGCGCGCGACGGCCGCCCCCTCGTGCAGCCGTACAACATCTTCTCGGACTGCTTCGCGGCCATCGCGTTCAGCCGGTTCGCCAGGGTGGCGGACGACGACGCGGCCCGGCAGGCGGCGGCCGGGACCTACCGCAACATCCTCGCCCGCAGGGCGAGCCCCAAGGGCCGGTACGACAAGGCGGTCCCCGGCGCGCGCCCCATGGTCTCGTTGGCCCTGCCCATGATCCTGGCGAGCCTCACGCAGGAGTTCGACTGGCTGCTCGGCCCCGGGGAGTTCGAGCGCGCGCTCGACGCGTGCGTCGAGGACGTCTTCACGCCGTTCCTCGACCCGGAGAGGCGGGTCCTCCACGAGCACGCGGCGCCCGACGGGCGCAAGATCGACAGCTTCGAGGGGCGCCTGCTCAACCCCGGCCACGGCATCGAGGCCATGTGGTTCGTCATGGACATCGCCGAGCGCAGGGGCAGCCGCGCCCTGGCGGAACGGGCGGTCGATGTCGCCCTGCGCACCCTCGAGCTCGGCTGGGACGCCGAGACGGGGGGCGTATTCTACTTCCTCGACGCCCACGGCCACCCGCCCCAGCAGCTCGAGTGGGACCAGAAGCTCTGGTGGGTGCACATGGAGACGCTCGTCGCCCTCCTGAAGGGCTACCGGCTGACGGGCAGGGAGGCGTGCTGGTCGTGGTACGAGCGCGTGCGCGCATACGCCTGGGGGCGTTTCCCGGACCCCGGGTTCGGCGAATGGTTCGGGTACCTGAACCGCCGCGGGGAGGTCCTGCTGCCTCTCAAGGGCGGCAAGTGGAAGGGATGCTTCCACGTCCCGCGCGGCCTCCACCTGTGCATGAGGGAGCTCGAGAAGCTGGCCGCGGCCCCCCCGGGGATGATTTCAAAATGAAAAGAGTCGCCCTGCTGCCGATGGACGATCGGCCCGTGAACTACGACTATCCGCGCTACCTCTCGCGCGCCGCCGGGATGGAGGTCCTGCTGCCGCCGCGCGATTGGCTGGGCAACCCCTGGCGCCCCAGCCGGCACGCCGACCTCGTGGACTGGCTCGCCCGGACGGCACCCGAGGCGGACGCGGCGGTGGTCGCGATCGACACCCTGGCCTACGGGGGGCTCATCCCGTCGCGCACGTCGCCGGAGCCGGCCGAGGCGGTGCTCGCCCGGCTCGAGGTCCTGCGCCGCCTGAGGATGGCCCATCCCGGCAAGCCCATTCTGGCCTCGAGCGTCGTCCTCCGGATCTGCCGGTCGAACTCGAGCGAGGAGGAGAAGCCCTACTGGGCCGCGTACGGCAGCCGCATGTTCCGGCTCTCCTCGCTCGAGCACAAGGCCGAGCTCGGGGACGCCACGGCGGCGGAGACGCAGGAGCGCGACTCCCTGCGCGCCGGGATCCCCGACGAGGTCTACCTGGACTACCGGCGCGGCCGCGCCCGCAACCACGCCGTCAACCGCGCGATGCTGGACTGGGCCGCCGACGGGGTCCTTGACTACCTTATCCTCCCCCAGGACGACACGGCGGACCACGGCTGGAACGTCGCGGAGGCGCGCAGCCTCCAGGCGCACATCCGCGCGAGCGGCCTGGGCGACCGGGCGATCACCTACCCCGGGGCGGACGAGATCGGCTGCCTTCTCCTGGCGCGCTACGCCTGCCGAGAGGCCGGCTTCTCGCCCAGGATCTTCCCGCGGTACTCCGGGGTCACCGGCGCGTCCGTCGTGACCGCCTACGAGGACCGGCCGATCCACGAGCTCCTGAAGGCGCACCTGGCGCCGCTGGGCGGGTTCGTGGCCGACTCGCCCGAGGAGGCGGACCTCATCCTGTTTGTCAACGCGCCCGTCGAGAGGCAGGGCAACGGGGACAGCCAGTGGCTGATCCTCAAGGGCGCCGACTCCGTCCGGGCGCACATGCCGCAGAGGTTCCGTCCGTGGCTCGATCGGTTCGTCGACGACGAGGGATTCCGCGCGACGCGCCGGGAGATGCAGTCGCCCGGCCGAAACCCCGAGGAGTTCGTGCGCGCCCTCCTGGCGGCGCTGGCGTCCGGCCGGCCAGCCGCGGTGGCCGACGTGGCCTACGTCAACGCCGCCGACCTCGCGCTGGGGGACCTCCTGCGCCGGCAGCCGAGGGTGACGGCCCTTGCCGCCTACGGCGGATGGAACACCGCCGGAAACACCCTCGGCACGGTCCTCGCGCAGGCCGTCATACGCTTGATCGCGCTTCACGGCGGGGCCACGGCGGAGCAGCGGGCGGCGCACCTCGAGTTCCTCTTCCTGCGCCTGCTCGATGACGACCTGTACCAGGGCCGCGAGCGGACGCGCTGCATGGTCGAGGACCTTCCCGCGGCGGGCATCGCCCCCACGATGGAACGCCTCCCCGACGACGCCGCCGCCGGCATCGAGGGCCGCGTGGCCGCGCACCTCGGCCTCGCAGCCGCCGGCCTGCGCGACCTCTTCGTCAGCTCAAGGCATGTGCGGGACGTGCGCGTCAGCAATGTCCACCTGCCCTGGAAACGGCTCTTCGAGGTGGGCTTCGACGTGCGAATCGAGGCCGACTGACCCCTTGGCCGGGGGCCCCGCGCCCTACGGCTTCAGTGCGTCCGCGCCGTACGCCTGCTCGATCCAGCGCCGGTACTCGTCGGCGCCGAACGGGGGGTCGCCCGCCAGGTAGTGGTTGCGGCCCCGGGCGCCCTGAGATTCCCAGTCGATGACCAGGAGCCGCTGGCGGCCGGGCTCGGACGCCACGGCCCCGAGAAGCGTCACGGCATCGGCGGCGGCGGCGCGCCGGCCCTCCGAGAGGGGCCTGTCGACGCCGAGTTCGCGGACCCGGTAGTCCAGCGTGACCGCGGCGGGGGTGTCGTTGCACGCGACAAGATCCTGGCTCGGGCCCTGCGGCTCGCGGAGCATCAGGATCACGGGCTCCTGGGCTCGCCGTATGAATTCGAACGCGACCTTCTTCTCGAAGTAGTAGTCCACGACGGCGTCGGAGAACTGGGGCCAGCCGTCGATGAGGTTCCACCAGATCAGCCCGGTCCTGCGCCATTTGGACCCGCGGAAGAACTCGATGAAGAACTTGTTCGCCTCCGCCTGCACGCACTGGCTCTGCCAGGCGAAATCCTCGAGGCCGCCGGGCATCCGGCCGAAGAGCTGCCGGACCTGCTTGCACATCAACTCGATGCGGTAGTCCCACAGGTCGGTGCCGGGGATGGGCGAGGTCGCGTGCAGGAGCCACTCGTCGTTTCCCGGAGGCCAGAGCTTCCCCTCCGAGATGAAGCGCCGCACCGACTTTGGGGAAGGGCACCCGTGATAGCCGATCTCGCTGGCGAAATGGCAGAGCGACCGGGTGTAGAAGGGGCTCTTGAAGTAGTCGCGCGGCCCCCACAGGTGGTCCTCGGGCAGGTACCGCCGGTCGGCCGGGAAGGCCTGGGCGTCGACAAACGGCGACGACGGCAGGTAGGGGCGGCCGGGATCCTCGTCCGCGAGCACGCGGGGCAGGACGACGCGCGTCAGGCGGTTGCGCTCGGGCGAACCGCGGTGGTACCAGTCGTGCGCGAGGTCGCACTCGTTGTCGCCCGCCCACACGGCGAGCGACGGGTGCCGGCGCAGGCGGCGCACCACGCTTCGCCCCTCCTCCTCGACGATCCGGCAGAACTCCTCGCCCTGGGGGTAGACCGCGCACGCAAGGGCGAAATCCTGCCAGACCAGGATGCCGTTCTCGTCGCAGAAGTCGAAGAAGGCGTCGCTCTCGTAGACGTTGCCGCCCCAGCAGCGGATCAGGTTGCAGCCGATCTCCCTCGCGAGGGCAAGCATGCGGGGGAGCCTGGCGGCGTCGCGGGAATGATAGGCGTCGGCGGGGACCCAGTTCGTCCCGCGCACGAAGACCCGCGTGCCGTTTACAAGGAGGCAGAACTCGCCGCGGCCCTCCTCGTCCGTAAGGCTCGTGCGCCGCAGCTCGACGGTGCGGATGCCGTGGCGGAAGGCCGCGCGGTCGATCTCGAGCCCCTCCCTCATGAGGCGCACCGTGACGGCGTAGAGCTCGGGGGCTCCGCAGTCGCGCGGCCACCAGCGGCGCGGCTCCCTGACGCAGAAGGGGACCCTCCCCGCCTCGAAGAGGACGGGGCCGCGGGCCTCCATCCGCGAGCCGGCGCACTGCCCTTCGAGCTCGACGGAGTATCCGGACATGTCGCCCGCGGGCAGGCGGGCGCGAAAGTGGAGCGTCAGCTGGGCCTCGCGCTCGCCGGCGGCCGTCGTCTCGAGCCAGACGGTGTCGAGCCGCGCCTTCGGCATGAATTCCAGGCGGACCGGGCGCCACATGCCGGCCGACACCGCGCGCGGCATGATGTCCCAGCCGAACGCATGGGGCGGCTTGCGCACGAACAGGCCATCGTAGGAGCAGATGTGCGTCACCGGCCCCGGCGGGTAGGCGTATCGCCGGGCCTCCTCGGCCGCCGGCCTTATGTGGACGACAATCTCATTGGCCTCGGCACGGAGCCCCTCCGCCGGAAAGACGTGCTCGACGAGCGCGTTGGCCGGCGATCCGACGGCCCGGCCGTTGAGGTAGATGTCGGCAAAGCAGTCCAGGCCCTCGAACACGAGCGCCGGCTCCGAGCCCCCGGGCACCGCGCAGTCGAAGCGGCGGAAATACCAGACATGCGCGGACTCGAAGCTCCGCAGGCCCGCGATGTTCATCCCGAAGAAGGGCTCCCCGATCCGGCCGTTTGCCAGCAGGTCCAGCTCGAAGTTGCCCGGCACCTGGCAGGGGAGCGCCTCCAGCCCGCTTCTCTGGAAATCGGCGATGGAGCGGATCGCGATCGCCCGGTCGCTCCATGCGAACGACCAGGGGCCGTCCAGCGCCAGGGTCTGGCGCGAGGGGAACAGCGGTGGCGAGGACTTGGAGCCCGGCTCGGCGGACTTCATGGGTTTGGCTCGGATTGGAACGGGTTTCGCCGGCATTGAAGGAGCCCCGCTCCGGAACCGGCGCGGGGCCCATCATTGCGGCCGGCCCCGGCGATGGCAACCGGGGTGTTCACGGGCGCGCCGTCCCGGGCGCGTATGCGCGGAGCACGCGGTCGATGGTGCCGGTCGTGGACCGCCCATCGACAAGGCCGGCCAGGATCACGGTGCCGCCGTTCGCCTCGACGATGTCGCGCCCGCTCACGTAATGGGCCCAGTCCCTGGACTTCACGAGCACATGGGGAAGGATCCGGGCGATCAGGTCGCGCGGCTCGTCCTCGTCGAATATCACGGCGAAATCGACCGACCGGAGGGAGGCGACCACCAGCGCCCGGTCCCCCTCGGGATTGATGGGGCGGCTGGCGCCCTTGTTGCGGCGCACCGATGCGTCGCTGCTGATCCCCACGCAGAGCGCGTCGCCCTGGGCGCGGGCGAAGGCCAGGCAAGTGGTGTGCCCACGGTGCAGGATGTCGAAGCATCCGTTTGTGAACACCAGCTTCCGCCCGGCGGCGTGCAGGGCATCGCGAGCGGCGCGGGCCTGGGCCGGCGTGCAGGTCCGGGGCGGGTCGGGGTCCACGGTTGGATGAGACTGCCTCAGCTGAGGCCCAGGCTGGCCAGGAGCGCGTCAGCCTGGCGGTAGTCGGGGATGACGAGGTCGGCGCCGCTCCTGATCAGGCGCGCGCGCTTGTGCAGGTTAAGCCCGTGTCGGCGCACCTCGTCGCTCGCGACCCCGACCGCGAACGCGCCCTGCCGCCGGGCCTCCCTCATCTCGACCGGGCCGTCCCCGAACATCACGACCTCCTCGGCGCGCGCCCCGGAGCCGCGGACGATGCGCGCCAGGACGTCGCGCTTGGCCTCGACGCGGAGGTCCCCCACCGCGCCGACGATGCCCCCGGTGAACAGGTGCGCGTAGCCCAGGATCCGGGCCTCGGCGACGGCGTCCGCCTGGTCGGTGCCGCTGACAAGGTACAGCTCGACCCCCGCCGCGCGCATGCGCTCGAGCATCTGGCGGGCATTCGCTATCTGGCAGTCGGGCGGCGAGAGTTCGCCGCCCTCCAGCCGCGAGATGCGCCCCCGGATCATGGCGAGCAGCTCCCTGTTGTAGATCTCCTTGTAGCCGCGCTCGTCGAGCACATCGCCGGGGGGCACGGCTCCGAACTGGCGCACCAGGTCGGCCAGGCCCTTCATCTGCGCGAGCGTCTGGATCCCGGTCGTGCGGTCGATGAAGTCCCGGACGCTCGAGACGATCGAGCCGCGGATCCTGTCGTCGAGGCGGTCCGGGCGCGCACCGACGATCGCCCGGATCATCATCGGTTCCATCACCTGCTCCCATCCCTGCCGGATGACGGATATGGTGCCGTCGTGGTCGAAGATGGCGTGGCGGAACCGGGCCGCCGGCTTCCGGCCGGTGACGGCCTCGATGTCGGTTCCCGGCAGGTGCCGGGCCAGGCGGGGCTCAGCGGCGAGCCGGGGAAAGTTCACGTAGTCCGGCGCCGGTCCCATGGCGCGGAGTTCCCCCGGGGTTGCCACGCCGGTCACCCGCAGCTGGCGGGCCGTGATTGCGGCCGCCATGTTGGCGAGCGTGCCGGCCTCGAGCGGCGCCGCCCCGACCGCAAATGCGGCGGCCAGCGCCGCAAGCGCCGTGTCCCCGGCCCCGACCGGGTCCGCGGGGCCCGCCAGGTCGATCCCTGGGATGTCAAAGAGCTCGCCCTTCACGGCGAGCGCGAGGCCGTGCTCCCCCCGGGTGACAAACACCGGGCGGCCCTGGCGGGCTTCGAGCGCCCCGGCGATGCGCACGGCGTCCTCCGGGGCAAGCTTGTCCGCGTCCTCCCCGAGAATGCGGGCGGCCTCACGCAGGTTCAGCTTGAGGGCCGCGTCCCGGAAGCCGTCCTCGTGGTCCCGGGAATCGACTATGAAGAGCGTGCCCGGGTGCCGGCCGATGAGCGCCTTGACCTCGTCGAGCATGGCGGGCGCCCACCCGCCGGGCGCCTGCTGGTTGATGACGACCACCGGGCAGCTCGATGCCGCGGCGTCGAGGCGCCCGATCAGCTGGCGCCGGGTTTCGTCCGGCACGGCGCCGCCCAGGCCGAAATCGAGGCGGTTAAGCTCGGCGGTGCCCAGGTAGGGCTTGGCGTACACAAGGGTCTGCCATCCGGGAGGCCCGCGCACCACGCCGTCAACGGGCAGCCCCCGCGAGGCGAACTGCCTCACGAGCTCCCCGCCGAACAGGTCGTCCCCGGCGAGGCCGACCAGCTCCACGTGCCGCACGCCGAGCGCCGCGAGATTCACGGCCACGTTCCCGCCGCCGCCGGGCGAGTAGCGCTGGGAGCGGACGCGGTAGGCGTCCAGGCCGGTCTCCAGGGATTTTTCGCTGGGTGCCGTGTCCAGGAGCCAGTAGGCGTCCAGGAAAAGGTCGCCGAACACCGCGACCCTGGCGGCCGGCAGGCGCCGAAGCAGCTCGTCCAGCCACGGCGAATCGGAGGGGAATGAAGGGAACCGGGGCATCGGCTTGCAGGGGCATCCTCCCGCGGGCCCGGCCGGCACTCGAACTTAAAGGCTGACAGCCGGCATAAAGCTGTAATGACAATCGGGGCGCATGGCCGCCCTGCACAAACACGCGGCGATATTCCAGAAGCTGCACGCGGAGATCCGGGAAGGGACCTACCGGCCGGGGGATCGCCTGCCGAGCGAGGTGGCGCTCGGCAGGCGCTTCGGCGCCTCGCGGCCGACGGTGGCCCAGGCCCTGCGCGAACTTCAGCGCCTGAACCTCGTCGAGCGCCACGCGGGCGCCGGCTCCTTTGTCAGGGCGCAGGCTCCCGCCGAGGCGGGCACCCTCGGGCTCATAGCCGACGGGCTCAACGCCACGGAGATCTTCGCCCCGCTTTCCATGGAAATCACCAGTGCGGCCCGGGCGGCGGGGTGGGGCGTGCTGGCAGGAAGCGCGGTGGCCGATCGCAGCCCCGAGGACATCGGGCTGGAATGGAAGGCGCGCGGCGTCTCCGGCGTGTTCTTCGCCCCGATCGAGCACCATCCCGTTCGCGAGGCGGTCAACCGGGCGCTCGCCGAGCGGCTCATGCATTACGGGATTGCGGTTGTGCTGCTCGACCGCGACGTCACCGAATTCCCGGAGCGCAGCGGGCTGGATCTCGTGGCGATCGACGACTTCTTCGCCGGCTTCGACCTGGCCGCCCACGTCCTGGAGAGGGGGGGGCGCAGCATCGGGTTCGTGGCCAGGCCCTCGTTCCCTTCGACCACCGACCTGCGCCTCGCGGGGGTGCGCGCCGCGGCGGCTCGGGCGCCGAATGCCCGGGTGGAGTTCTGCGTCGGGGAACCCAATGAGCCTCGATTTGTGCGGACAATGCTGAGACGTCACCGGTGCGATGCATTGATCTGCTCAAACGACGCCACTGCCGCGCAGTTGATGCAGACCCTCCAGGTGATTGGGTGGCGCGTCCCGAGCGACGTGTTCGTCGCCGGCTTTGATGACGTTCGATACGCGGGGCTTTTGACTCCTCCCCTGACGACGATGCGACAGCCCTGCGCGGAGCTCGGGGCGACAGCCGTGGCGACTATGCTCTCGCGTCTGAGGGACATGCACGCCCCGGCTCGGCGCATACTGCTGCGAGCGCAGTTGAAGGTGCGGGCATCGACCTCAGAGCAGGCCTTCCGACCGGGAAAGGGAGCGCCCGCCTGGCGACTTCGGTGAGCCCATGGGTCCGCACCGCGCTTCACCCACGTCTCTAATACCTGGGCTAAAAACGCTGCTCCAAGCAGCAAGAAGTTTCCTGCAGATATTACCCAATGGGTGACCCTCTCAGGATGCCCTTG
>Ga0074045_10000321_pt1 | contig 46839 bp, 45 predicted proteins | sample BogForMeECP23OM2_FD_94442 | JGI IMG/M metagenome (GOLD analysis project Ga0074045, IMG submission 94442) | Bog forest soil microbial communities from Calvert Island, British Columbia, Canada - Bog Forest MetaG ECP23OM2 | ecosystem: Environmental > Terrestrial > Soil > Wetlands ... | reverse complement strand
CCATCTAGGCTTGTCCTGCCTTGGGAGGGGGGAACCGTCAATGCGAAGCGCCCGCACCGGCAATCCGGTGCGGGCGGTGGACTGGATCGTCCCTGTCGCCCGGATCGCGAGGCCGCTGGCCTCGGGGTGCGGCCCGGGAAGGCCTACCGGGTCACGGCCGCTGCATGTGCCTGTGCAGACGGGTGCGCGTGTGCGCCATTGGAATATTGGCGCGCAGGCAGCTTTCCGCCTCCTGCCAATGCTCCGCGTCGTGGCCGGGAACGCAGCCGCCTTGGACATACAGATGGAAGGCATAGTCGCGAATCTCGTCCTCCGACGGCCTCCGGGAGGCCCTGAGTGTTTTCTTGTGCTGTCTCATGGCTGAACTCCTCCTTTCATTGGAGGCCGGCCTAGCCGGCCTTGATTTCGATCGCCTTGCTTGAGAGCGCCCATCTGTCCTTCGGCAAGTGCACCTTTAGCACCCCGTTCTTGAATTGCGTCGAGACCTTCTTCGCCGAGGCGCCTGCCGGCAGCGTCAAGCTGCGGGCGAAGGAGCCGCATTCGCGCTCGATCCTGTGGTATCTCTTGGCCTTCTCCTGCTTCTCGAACTTGCGCTCTCCCGAAACAGTCAGGATGCCGTCCTGCACGGACACCTTGACGTCCTCCTTCCTCATGTCGGGCAGCTTAGCCTTGATGAGGTATTCCCTGGCATCCTCGGACACGTCGACTCTCGGGGACCATCCTGCCGTTGTCACAGGTTCACCTCTTCCAACGTTCCCGAATGGGTCGAATTGCCAGACGGACGCCAGACGATTCTGCACCTGGTCCAGGTCCTTGAACGGACCCCAGCGGGTGATTTGATTCTTCATGGTGGCGAAGGTTTGGAATTCAACGCCGGCCAAGGGTATTCTGGCACGTTCTTGGCCACGCGCCACGCACGGCTTGGCATTCTTGGGGCAGATATTGGCTTCACGGGCGCGGCTGCGGAGTCCGCTCGGGCGGACGCGGGGCTAGGCGGGCCGGACGGATCAAGTGCTTGGCCTGCAGGGTCCGGCATTGCGTCCGCCGGAGGACGCTAGGGGGCTTGGTCCGCCCAGCCGCAACAGCGAATCCGTGTCGGCAGATGGCTTTGGACCGCGGTGGACCGAGCTAAGGCGAGATCTCTCCAGCGGCGCCTGCCTGCGCGGCTTTCTGGCGAGTCCCGCGCGGCTGCGCGCACCTCGAGCCCGGCCTCAGGCCGTCCCGGCCGCGCTCAGCCGCCGCGCGGGCCCGCGCGCTGCGCGGCCTCCTTGCAGTACCTTGTCCAGGGTATGGCGCGAAGCCTGTCGGGCGAGATCGGCTTTGCCGTCGCCTCGCAGATCCCGTACGTTCCGTTTCGAATCCGCTGGAGCGCGGCCTCGATCTCGGCGATCGAGTTCTTCTCCATCCCGAGCTCGGCGATGAGGATGTCGCGCTCCGACTTCTCGGCCGCGGTGTCGGCCGGATCCTTGTGGCTCTCGGCGAGGGAGGCGTTCACCTCCTGCTGGCGGGCCTGCAGCTCGGCAAGAAGACGGGCCTGCAGGCGCAGTAGTTCGCGATAGTTCCACTTCCAGCGTGGATCGATCTTCTCCTCGGAATTACTCGGGGGCTCCGGATTCATGTGCACTGGGCAATTTCAGGATGCTGCTGCGGGGGTATCTGCAGAATGTGTTCGGGCTGGCCCGAAAGCCAGCCCACTCCGAATGCGGGGAGAAAACCGGGCAGAGGCAAGAACGATCTCACCCTGGGAGGCTAGCACCGGGCCGCTCCCCACTGCTCCGCAGCCCTTGCCTAACGCTGGGCATTTCTTGGTCAGGCGTGAGCGACCTCGGTGGACACGCTCTTGCGCGCGGACGCTCGGCGCGCGGGGACGATGATGACCGGGCAGGGGGCGCCTCTGAGGACACCGCTCGCGGTCCCGCCGACGATCAGGTCATAGAGGGCGGTGTGGCCGTGGGAGCCCATGACGATATAGTCGGCGGCGCGCGCCGCGGCCGCGGCGGCAATGAGTTGGGACGGCGAGCCTCCGGTCAAAAGGGCGGTCTCAACGGGCACCTTTCGCGCCTCAACGCGCCGCCTCCATTTGCCAAGCTGCCGTGCGGCGCCGCGGCCATCCAGCCCCGCCACCGGCATGAGAAAGCCGCCGATGGGCGGCCCGAAGTCGGCCACGACCGCGGGCGGCTGCACGACGTGCACGATCACGATGCGGGCCCGCGACGACCCGGCCAGTTCGGTGGCCTCATCCAAGACCGTCTGCGTCACCCCGGAGAAGTCGATTGGGACAAGGATGGTCTTCACGGCTCCCGAATCTAATGGAGTGGGCCGCGTCCCGCTGCGCGGATATTGGCTTTTGACCCGCAGGGTTTGGCCCGATCACCTGGAGCGCGGGGCCGGGCCGACTCTCGGCGGCGCGGGGCGTTTCCCGGATCCCGCGAAAGGATGCGGCACCGGGGGCCCTCCGCCAGGAAAAAAAGGCACTTCAGCCTATTGCGGCCTTGAGGCGATGTGCCATCAGTGAGTCGATCAACCGGTGAATTCCGTCCGTCTAGCCATCGCTGGGGGGGGTGCCGCAGCGTCAGGCATCGTGCTCGCCTGCCTGCTCGGCTTCGGTTGGGCGGGCCCGGGCGCGGCCCGGCTCGCTGCAGCCTATGGCGCAGGCGCGGCCAATCTAGTCTGTATCGGGTGGATCATCTGGAGCGCCGCCCGCGAAACAAGGGCCCAAGCGACGCAGCAGAAGCGGATCGAGCGGGCGAACCTCGCGGCCCTGACCGAGCTCAAGGACCTAAAATCCGCGATCGACGAGCACTCGATAGTGGCGATCACGGACGCCGCGGGGCGGATAACGTTCGTGAACGACAAGTTCTGCGCGATTTCGAAGTACTCCCGAGAGGAGCTGCTCGGGCAGGATCACCGGATCATCAATTCGCGCCATCACCCCAGGGAATTCTTCAGGGACCTCTGGGCTGCGATTGGGTGCGGCAAAGTGTGGAGGGGCGAGATCAGGAACCGGGCCAAGGACGGCTCCTTCTACTGGGTCGACACCACCATATTCCCCCGCGTTAACGAGGAGGGGAAGCCGCAGCAGTACATTGCGATCCGCACCGACATCACGCGCCACAAGGCGGACCAGCTGGAGCTGGAGCACGCCGCGGCCGAGCTGGCCGACAAGAACCGGGAGCTCGAGACGATTGTCTACACGGTCTCGCACGACCTGCGTTCGCCCCTTGTGAATGTGCAGGGCTTCAGCAGGCAGCTTGAGCGCGCCTGCGAGAAGATACGCGCGGCCGCCGGCGGCGCGACTGTGCCCGCGGCGGAGCTCAGCCAGGCGGTCGACACCACGATCCCGCAGGCGATCCGGTTCATAGGGGCGGGCGTGAAGAAGATGGACATGCTCCTGGCCGGCCTTCTGCGCTACTCGAGGATGGGCCGCATGGTGATGACGGTCGTGCCGCTCGAGATGAACGCGCTCCTCGCGGAGATCCTGGCGGCGATGCGGTTCCAGCTGAACGAGGCAAAGGCCGACGTCCAGGTCGGCCCCCTGCCCGCCTGCCTCGGGGACAGCGTCAACACGAGCCAGGTTTTCGCCAACCTCATCGACAACGCGCTCAAGTACCGGGATCCGGGCCGGACGCCGCGCATCGAGATCTCCGGCCGCGTCAACGACGGCCAGGCCATCTACGCTGTCACCGACAACGGCATCGGGATCGCGCAGGAGCACCTGCGCAAGGTATTCGAGATCTTCCACCGGCTCAACCCCGAGACCCAGGCGGGGGAAGGCCTGGGCCTGACGATCGCCCAGCGGGTGCTCGAGCGCGAGGGCGGAAAGATCTGGGTTGAGAGCCGGGAGGGATGCGGCTCTACTTTCTTCGTCTCGCTGCCGGCGGTCTCCCAGACCCCCGGCGCCAACCCATGAAGCGCGCCCCGGTCATCCTGATTGTCGACGACGATGAAGGCCACGCCATCCTTGTGCGGGAGAACCTCGTCGCGGCTGGGCTCGACAACACCATACAGCATTTCTCCGACGGGCAGGCGGTCCTTGACTTCTTCTTCAACCCGGGCTCGCGCCAAAAGCACCGCGACGGGCAGGTGTACCTGATCCTGCTCGACATCCGGATGCCGAAGGTGGAGGGAACGGAGGTGCTGCGGCGGCTGAAGGCGGACCCGAAGCTGCGCAAGATGCCGGTCGTCGTCCTGACGACGACCGACGACGCGAGGGAGGTCGAAAGGTGCCACGAGCTGGGCTGCAACATCTACATCCAGAAGCCCGTCGACTACGACAAGTTCGCCGAGGCCATCCGCAGGCTCGGCCTGTTCATCAGCCTGATGATGCTTCCGTCGACCAACGGGCAATGAGCGTCCGGCGCGGAGCCCTCGCCCCGGGATTGAGCCGCGTCTACTTCGGCCTATGACGTCGCCAAGGAGCACAGGCAGGCCGGGCAGGACCGGCGCGAGCGATTCCAAGGCCGAGCCGCGCAGGCGGATCCTGCTCGTCGACGACCATCCGCTGATGCGGGCGGGCCTTGCGCAGCTCATAAACCAGCAGGCCGATCTCGTCGTCTGTGGCGAGGCGGGCGAGCCTGCCGCCGCCGGCCTGGAGCTCGCCCGCACTAAGCCCGACCTCATCCTGACGGATATCACCATGCCCGGGCGGGGAGGCTTCGAGTTCATCAAGGACCTCATAGCGTCAAGTCCCGATCTGCTGATCCTGGTCGTGTCCATGCACGACGAGGTCATCTTTGCCGAGCGCGCGCTGCGCGCGGGGGCCCGCGGCTACGTCATGAAGGAGGCCGGAGGCGAGAATCTGCTCGCGGCGATCCGGCAGGTCCTGGCCGGCCAGGTCTACCTCAGCGCGCGGATGTCGGCCCGGGCCCTGGAGAACCTGTCCGCCCGAAGGCCCAGGGGCTCGGCATCGCCGATCGAGAAGCTGACCGACCGGGAGTTCGAGGTTTTCCAGCTGGTGGGGCTCGGCAGGAGCACCCGCGATATCGCCGGCCAGTTGCACCTAAGCCCGAAGACTGTCGACGTCCACCGCGGCCACATAAAGAAGAAGCTCGGGCTCGGCGACTCGACGGCGCTTGTGCGCCATGCCGTCCGCTGGGTGGAGACGCAGACCTGAGCGGGCGCCGGCAGGCGCAGCCCGAGTCTGCGATTGCCGCTTGCTTTTCCGGTGTCCCGAGGAAACTTACCGCCATGAAAATCGGCGTCATCGGTTCGGGGGATGTGGCCAAGACTCTGGGCAGCGGCTTCCTTAAGCACGGCCACGCCGTGACGATGGGCACCCGCGACGCGGCAAAGCTCGGGGAGTGGGCGAAGCAGAATCCGGAGGGCAGGGTCGGCAGCTTCGCCGACGCCGCGAAATTCGGGGAGGTCGTCGTCCTCGCGGTCAAGGGTACCGTGGCCGCCGATGCGCTGCGCGGCGCCGGAACGGCGAACCTCGCGGGGAAACCGGTCATCGACGCGACGAACCCCATCGCGGACGCCCCGCCGGCCAACGGAGTCCTCAGGTTCTTCACGAGTCACGACGAGTCGCTAATGGAGCGGCTGCAGCGCGAGTTCGCGGCGGCGCATTTCGTGAAGGCGTTCAACTCGGTCGGGGCCGCGTGCATGGTGGACCCGAAGTTCAAGGGCGGGAAGCCGACCATGTTCATCGCGGGCAACGACGACGCGGCCAAGAAGACCACAGCTGGGATCCTCTCCGAGTTCGGCTGGGAGACGGAGGACATGGGCGCCGCCGAGGCGGCCCGGGCCATCGAGCCGCTGTGCATGCTCTGGTGCATCCCGGGCTTCCGCCAGAACGACTGGGTTCACGCGTTCAAGCTCCTGAGGTGACGGGCGGCACCCGCCGGCCCACGGGGATGCCTGGCCGGCTCGCCGCGCGGCCAGGGGAGCGTCACTCGCCGGGATTCCTTGCCAGGGCCTGCCTGACCCAGACGCCGAAGTGAGGGGTGGGCGTGTAGTTCCAGTCTGAGATCAGGCACGGCTGGGCGGTCGGATTGAAGTCCCAGGCCGCCCAGTTCCAGTGGTGCGCCTCGAGGACGCGGATCATCTCGCGGTTCCATCTCTCGTCGCTGTAGTTCCATTCCTTTGGGAACGGCCACCAGGCCTCGATCGATCCGAACTCCGAGACGATGATCGGCAGCTTCCTCGCCAATGGCTCCATCCGCGCCGCCCACTGCGCGATCGTCTCCCGGCCGATGCCTGGGTACTTGTGCGGATAGGGGTGGGCCGCGTAGACGATCCCGTTTCCGCGGGCGTCCGACAGCTGCCTGCCTTCGAGGATCCCCCCGAGCTCGTAGCCCCAGTTGATGCCGCCCGCGATGATCACGTTCCTGGCGCCTGTCGAGCGGATGGCCGCTGCCAGGGCGGGCAGGCCCACCGCCTGATAGGTCAGTACGGCGCCCGTCTTCTCGTCGGTCTCCGCCACCGTTCCGCCCTTGAACCATTGGTCCCAGTTGATGTGCGCGGGCTCGTTGTAGAGGTCGAACATGACCGCCGGGCTGTCCTTGAACGCGGGCGCGGCATCCCTCCAGAAGGCGACGCTGTTCGCGTCCGGGAGGTTGTGCTGGCCGATATTCCTGCCCCAGTCGCCCGCGTCGGACCAGTGCAGGTCGAGGACGATGTAGGCGTCGTTGGCCTCGCACAGTGCGACAAGTCTGGCGACCAGGGCCCGGTAGCCGGCTCCGCCGTCGTCCTGCTCGGGCGCCCGGCCGAACCAGCGGTCCTGCGAGAGCGGCAGCCGGATGAGATTGGCGTGCCAGTCCCTCGTCGCGACCCCGACGGTGGTAAGGATGCGGCCGTCGCCCGTGCTCGACCATTCCATGCCGGCGCAGTTGACGCCCCGCAGGTGTACGGGCCGGCCGTCGCCGCGGACAAGCGCCGTGCCATCGACCCTAAGGGGCAGGGGTGCGGCCCAGAGGCAGGAAACCAGCGCAATCCCCGCAGCGGCGCGGATCACGCCCCGGACGAGCCCTCCGCAGGGCGCACCCATGGGAGGTGGGCCAGCGATTGGCGGACGGCCGCAGCGCGACATCGCCCCGAGGCCCTCCTCAGCTCCAGACCTCGTCGCCGACGTCCCAGCCCGTCCTGGCGGGCTCGCGCACGAACCGATCGAAGTCTGGATGATTCGCGACGCGCATGTTGGGCGCGTCCCACTCGATGTCCTGGTTGGTGCGCTGCGCCATGACGCCGACGAGGGCGGCCTCCGTGAGCCGGGCGGAGTAGTCGAAGTTTGAGCCCGGCATCGGGCCCTCGCCCTTGACGGCGCGCACCCACTCCTGGAACGGGCCGCCCTTGACGCGGGGAATCGTCTTCTGGGGGAGGTTCTTCTTGAAGTCCTGCCAGACGGTGTCGTTCAGCAGCTGCGGGCTGTCGGGGCGGGGGCCGGTCATGAGGGTGTTCTTGTCTCCGATCATGAGCATCCCCGACTTGGGGAATTCCTTGGTCCTGTCCCAGTCGAGCGGCGGGGCCGGGTGCTGACCGCCGTCATACCAATGCAGCGCGACGGGCGGCTTTGCCCCGCGGGCGGGGAATTCGAACTTGATGTGCGAGGACCGGGGAACGAAGCCCTCGTGGATCGGCTCGAGGTTCTCGACCGTCACTCGGGCGGGCGCGTCGAGCTCGAGGGCCCAGAACGGGGCGTCGAGGGTGTGGCAGGCCCAGTCACCCAGCTCGCCGCAGCCGAAATCCCAGAAGCCGCGCCAGATAAGGGGTGCGTAGGCGGGGCTGTAATGGCGCTTCTTCGTGGGCCCCAGCCAGAGATTCCAGTCCAGAGTAGCCGGCGCAGCGGACGTGGTAGGCGGGAACGACGCCGGTATCCGGAAGTAGGGGCCGCCGACGAAGTCCGGGCCGTCGAACCAGGCGTGGACCTCGCGCACATTCCCGAGCACTCCGGCGTCATACCACTCCTTGACCAAGCGGATGCCCTCGGTCGCGTGGCCCTGGTTGCCCATCTGGGTGATGACCTTGTAGCGGGAGGCCGCCCTGCGCAGCGTGCGCGCCTGCCAGATGTTGTGTGTGAGAGGCTTCTGCACGTAGACGTGCTTTCCCGCCTGCATGGACAGGAATGCCGCCGAGAAATGAATGTGGTCCGGCGTGGAGACGACGACCGCGTCGATGTCGCGGTGCATCTTTTCGAGCATCACGCGGAAGTCCTTGAAACGTCTCGCGCCGGGATACTTGGCGAACGCCTCGGCGGCGCGAGCGTCGTCCACGTCGCAAAGTGCGACGTAGTTTTCCCCCTCGCAGCCGGTGTAGGCGTCAACGGCTTCGCCGCCGGCGCCGATGAACGCAATGTTAAGCTTCCGGCTGGGCGCCGGGCCCTCGCCGCCGATGGCGAATCGGGGCAGCACAAGGAGCGAGGAGGCCGCGAGGCTCGTCTTCAGGAAGTCCCGGCGGGAGCAGACGGGGATGGAGGGCATGGTGGACTGTTTGGGGTTTGTGCGGGCAGCGCGACCATTGCACGCGAAATGGCCGCAGGCGAGAACAAGAGCTGAAAATGTCGGCGGGAAGCGGGTTGAATTCCCGCAACGGGGCGGCGACAACAGGCCCCCCATGGGGTTGCGCCTCCTCCTCGCCTTTGCCTTGCTGCTCGCCAATGCGGGCGCTCAGGATGCCGGCACCGACATGGACATCATCCCGAACTGCCCGAGCTGGGTGCACCACGCCGTGGTGTACCAGATCTATCCCCAGAGCTTCTACGATTCCGACGGCGACGGCATCGGCGACCTTCCGGGCGTCATCGCGAAGCTCGATTACGTGAAGAGCCTCGGGGTGGACGCAATCTGGCTGAACCCGTTCTTCGATTCCCCGTTCAACGACGCCGGCTACGACATCCGCGACTACTACAAGGTGGCGCCGAGGTACGGGACCAACGACGACGCCCGTCGCCTCTTCGCCGAGGCGCACGGCCGCGGCCTGAAGGTGCTCTTCGACTATGTGATCAGCTACACCGCCATCGACCACCCGTGGTTTGCCGCCTCGACGAAGCAGGCTGCCGGCCCGTATTCGAACTGGTACGTTTGGACCGACAATGTCTGGGCGCATCAGGAGGGCAGCGGATGGGTCCACGGCTACGGCGAGCGGAACGGGAACTTCCTGAGCAATTTCTTCTGGAACGAGCCGGCGCTCAACTACGGATACGGGAACCCCGATCCAGCCCAGCCGTGGCAGCTGCCCACCGACCATCCGGCGGTGCTGGCGCTGCGCGCCGAGATGAAGAAGGTCATGCGCTTCTGGATGGACATGGGCGCGGACGGATTTCGCGCCGACATGGCGGGCGCGTTGGTCAAGGGAAAGGATCCGCGCCACCAGACTCTCGGCTACTGGCGCGAGGTCCGCAAGATACTCGACGCCGACTATCCTCAGGCCTTCACGGTCTCCGAGTGGTCCGGGCCGAAGGACGCGCTGGACGGCGCCTTCCATGCGGACTTCTACCACTGGGTGCCGGGATTCAACGACATCTACCAGAAGGAGAGCTGGCGGATCGGGAACGGCATGAGCGACGGCCACAGCTTCTTTGACAGGGAGGGAAAGGGGGACATCTCCCATTTCCTGAGCGGCTACCTGCCGGAATACGAGGCGACGCGGAAGTACGGCTACATCTGCCTCCCGCTCGGCAACCATGACATCGCGCGCCTCAACAACCGGAGGAGCACCGACGACCTTGAGATGATAATGGCGTTTGGCCTCACCATGCCGGGAGTGCCATTCATCTACTACGGGAACGAGATTGGCATGAGGCAGCTGGAGGACCTCCCGCAGATCGAGGGCTGCTACAAGCCTAGGGCGGGCGCCCGCACTCCGATGCAATGGACGGGCGGGCCCAATCGCGGATTCTCCGCGGCCAGGCCCGCGCAGCTCTACCTGCCCGTGGACCCGGCGCCGGACGCCCCCAACGTCGCCGACGAGGAGGCCGATCCAGGGTCGCTTCTGAACAGGGTGCGAAGGCTCATCCGGCTCAAGCATTCGGAGCCGGCGCTCGCGGCCTACGCCCGGTTCGAGCCCCTATATGCCGAGAAGGACGCGTATCCTCTGGTCTATTCCAGGGCCAGCGGCGGCGAGACCCTGCTTCTCATCTTCAACCCTGCCGCCAGGGCCGCCTCGGCCGAGTTTGGCTTCAAGTCAAGCTACCGGAAGCTGGAGCTCCTGGCGGGGAAGGACGTTCGGCTCACGAAGGCCGAGAATACGGCAAAGGTGGAGGTTCCTGGCCAGACATTCGCCATCTATAGGGCGTCTGACTGATCGCGCTGCATCCTGCTCGCCCGGGGTGGTCATGTCTACCCGACTTGCCATAGGCTTCAAGGCAAGCCGAAGCAACGACTGCGTGTAACCGAAAGCGCTGCGGCTCAATTCCTTGCATGACGGCGCACCCGCGCAGTTAGTGGGGAAGGGTAGGGTCGCCCTCCGACGGCGAGCAGGAAGGGGCCGTGTCGCCGGCCAAGTTGAGAACTGGATTTGAATAACAATGCGAGTGCGGCGCTGGCGCAAACATCGCTTCGCTCATAACGTAATAAGGCGTAACGTAACAAGACGCTACGTAAATAGACGTAACGTCATATGGCGATACGGCTATTGACGTAACCCGAGAAAAACGGTAGCCATCGGTTCATGACCTCCTTCACGAATCCGTTCTTCTTTGAGTCCCCGAGTGACCGCTGGAGCTTCACCGACAGGGAGGAGCTCATGGCGAGCCTGCTGCAGCTCCTGCATGAAAAAGGCCGGCGGCTGCTCGTGCATGGCCGCAGAAGGATGGGAAAGACGTCGCTTATCAAGAACGCGGCGGAAAAGGCCAGGGTGACCTTCATCTACTGTGACATCTCCACGGCCGCGGGGATGAACGAGGTGGCCCGCAAGCTGATGGATTCGGCACCCGGGGTTAAGGGACCGAGGCTGAGCAAGGCGCTCGAGATCGCGGCCCGGTACATGAAGAGCGTGGGGGTTTCGGCGGGCAAGGTCACCTTGATGGGCGAGCTCCGCGCCGACGACGCGGGAAGGACGCTCGAGGGCGTGCTGAACGTTCTGGACGCCCGGGCGGCGGAGAACGACGAGGTATGGACGGTCTGCCTCGACGAGTTCCAGGAGATCCGCGCCTTGGGCGGGCCGCGGATCGACTGGCAGCTGCGGGGCATCATGCAGAGGCACCGATACCTCAACTACATCTTCACCGGCTCCGACCATCGCATCGTCGGCTGGATGACGGATCCCACGGCCCCGTTCTTCAAGCAACTGCAGCAGATGGAGGTCGGCCCCATAGGCACCGAGCACCTAGCCCGCTGGATAGCCAGGAGGGCCAAGATCGGGGGCATCGGCAATTTTCCCCCGGGGGAGCAGATTGTGGAGGCGGCGGGCCCATGCACCGGCGACGTGGTGCGCCTGGCGAAGGCCGTCTTCAGCCTCGCGGCGGGCGGCGCCCGAAAGAGCATCATTGCCGCGGCTCTTGACTCCATCGCGCTCGTCGAGCTGCAGGCGGAGTTCCTCAACCACTGGCGGGAGATGCCGACAAACCAGCGGGGAATCCTGCGCGCGATCGCCGACGGTAGGGCGCCGACCGCCTCGGACACGCTGCGCGACTACGGGCTGCGCGCGACGTCGACTGCCTCAACGGCCCTTGAGGCCCTGGTGGACCGGCAATTCCTGGTGCGCTCGGAGAAGGGGGTAATATTCGACAACCCCTTCTTCCGTCGCTGGGTCGAATTCAACGGGCGGTAGGCGCGGCCTCGGGCATGCCCGCAGGTCAGGGATGGAACTGCTCTGAGACGATCTTTCCGTCTTTAACCTCGTAAACGCACACTTCTGTGAACGTGGAGCGTCCCTGGCCCTTCATGGTCGCATCCAGGCTCATGGTGCAGGCGAACGAGGAGTCCGCCACAATTGGGTCCGAGATCGACATCGAGTGGATCTTTTCGACCATGGACATGAACTTCCGGCCCTTGTCCATGATCGCCTTGAGACCCTTGGTCTCCCTGGGCCCCATCGGGGTGTCTTCAGGCTCTATGCTGACTGCGTCAGGCGAGAAGAGCTCCTTTTGGGCATCTTCAAATTTGCCCTGGCGGCAGAATGTGACGAGTTTGTTGGCGATTTCTTTGTTTGTCATGAATTCGGGTGGGGTTTCGGCAGGATATGCGCGTCTTCTGGATTCGCTAGTGATTCCGGCAAGTATTCGCTTCCGTAACGGGAAATTCACCCCGGGGGCCCTTAGCCGACGCAACCGAGGGCGACCCGATGTTCTTGATGGCGAGGGATTGCGTGCGACCGGCCCCAGATATCGCACAATATACATTATGTTAAGTATCGCACTTGCCTGCCATCTGGTTACTTAACTGATTCCAACCCTTGCCGGCGGCCTCGGTCCCCTACCGCGGGAAAAGACAGCACGGACCCCTATTGATCTTCGATCGAGGCCTGGCCCCGGGCGTAGAACTCCGCGACGATTTCGGCGACATTGGGATCGTTCTTTGCCCTGCCATTGACGAACACGACCGGCATCTTGCCCGTCATGATCGTGTTGAGCATGTCCTCATCCACCGCCCCCTGAAACGTGAAGCCGAGCGCTTCCGTCCGCTGGGACGGGATGCCTTCGTTGGTAAGGAACTCCTGCACCTCGTCGGCCCTGCGGGCCTCGTCGCGCGAGCAAAATGGCGGAGCGACTATCAGCACGACTCCGAGCGGGGCATTGTTGCCTGGCGCCAGCTCGACAAATCCATTCTTGCTGACGATGTCCTGAACCACCATGGCGGCGTCCGCGTCGGACGGGTGGTGCTTCCTCCAGTAGTGGTAGGACAAGACCACAACGCACACCAGGACGGCATACTTGAGGATCCTCATATTCCCCCATGTGCAATCTTGGATACCCTGCCCAGCGAAAGCAATGGGGAAGGATCCGGCGGCGGCCGGCAGGGCCTCGCGAAGGGCCGGCGCGCCGCCAGGCGCGCGGTATCCCGGGCACAAAAATGGGGCGCGGCCCGGCGGCGCCCCCCCCTGGGCGCCTACTTGTTGATGTCCTCGCCCTTCTTGAGCCTCTCAATGTTGATCGTTATCGCGGCTGCATTCGCCGCGTCGCCCGCCGGGACCTGCGTCTGGGCCTTCAGGAGCGCCTCGAGGGCCGACTTGTAGTCGCCGATCGCCGAATAACCGCGCGCAAGGCCGTAGTTCACAGGCCAGGCGTCCGGATGCAGCTTGGCGTTCAGCTTGAAGACCATCACTGCCCGCTCCGTGTTGTGCTCGGCGAGCAGCTTGCGCCCGTACTGGTGGATGTCGCCCGCGGTCCCGTACTTGAGCGCCTCGTCCATTGCGGAGTTCGCGTCCGCGTCGCGGCCGAGCTTCTGCAGGATGTCGGCCTTGTTGGAGAGCGTGTAGAAATTGCGGTCGCCGAAGTTCCTGTCGCCTATCGCGAATTCGGCCCAGTCGAGCGCGAGCGGCAGGTCGAGGTTGTTCTTGAGCAGGTAGTCCGAGGCCGCAAGCCAGGCCTGATACTGGAACCCCTTTGAGCCGCGCAGCTCTCCCTTTAGCGACGCGAGGACGATCTGGTCCGTGTCGACCTTGATGGGTATCGGGATTCGCTTGTTCTCCCAGGACAGCGCCAGCTCTGCCGAGTCCTTCGTCACACTGGAGAAGTCGTAGGTGAGCAGCTCGTGGAAAGGCGCGTCCTCCAGCTTCGTCGCTACGCGCAGGGCGTCGTTCCTCTCGTCGTAGAAGAAGCTGCCCCATGTGCCCGTGTCCCGCGAGAAGATGAGCGTCACTGTGCCGTCCTGAGCGACGGCCATGAACAGCCCGTAGGAGCCCGCCTTGAGGGGGTTTCCGGCAATCGTGACGTCGTTCTGGAACGAGACCACGGTGGTCTCGTTGGCGCCGGCGCGCCACGGCGCGGCCTTCGAGGTCCCGAATCCGAGGTCGTTGAAGCCGTAGGGGACGAGTTTGCCCCAGATCTCGCGCTTCTGGACGCTTGGGCGGTGGTAGACGACGTTGACGTCGGTGATCCCGATGGTCTGCGAGACGACCGCCTTGGGGCTGAGCTCCGGCAGGGTCACGTTCTGGCTGTGGGCCGCCAGCGGGCACAGGAGTGCGCAAACAAGGGCAAGCAGGGGAACCTTTGTCATGGTGGGCGCGAGCGTGACGGCTGATTGCGCCGCGGCACGCCTATTGGGTCGAATGGCCGCCGCGCCGGACGAGCGGTCCGGGCCCGGGGGCCACCGGCTTACCGGAGCTGCTTTTCTTTGACGGGCCGTGCCGATTGGTGCACGGTGCGCGTCCCCGCGCCGCGCGGCTCCTCCGTCGCCGCGGCGAGGGCCCCTCACCCCGTCCAACCATTGAGGAACCATGCAAACCCGCCATCCCTGGACGATTGTCCTCGGCCTAGCCGCCGGCGCATGCCCCGCCGCGACGCCGGCCGGCCAGCCCGTCCCCTGCCCCGCCCCGGTCGAGCTCGTGGGCGGCTGGCGGCTGCAGGAGGCGGCGAGGGTCCCGGTGCCGGCCGAGATCCTTTCCCAGTCCTCGTTCAGCCCGGACGGCTGGCACACCGCCACCGTCCCCGGAACCGTCCTGACGTCGCTCGTGAACGACGGCGTCTACCCGGAGCCCCTTTACGGCGAGAACAACCGGCCGGACAGGATCCCCGACAGCCTTTGCCGCACGTCCTACTGGTACCGCACAGAGGTCGCGGTGCCTGAGGCCTACGCGCAACGGCAGGTCTGGCTCAACTTTGACGGGATCAACTACGCGGCGGAGGTCTGGGTGAACGGCCGCCGCGCCGGCGAGGTCCGGGGCGCGTTCTCGCGGGGGGTCTTCAACGTCACGCCCGACGTGGTCGCCGGGCGGGCCGCGACGGTCGCGGTGCACGTCTTTCCGCAGCCGCACCCGGGCTACACGCACGAGAAGACCGTCTACTCCGGCACGGGCAGCAACGGGGGCAGCAGCGCCGTCGACGGCCCGACCTTCCTTTGCACGATCGGCTGGGACTGGATACCCGGCATCCGGGACCGCGACACAGGCATCTGGCAGAAGGTGACGCTCACCTCCACCGGCCCCGTGGCGATCCAGGATCCGTACGTGGCGTCGGATCTTCCGCTTCCGCGCACGGACTACGCCGAGCTCACGCTTGAGGCGACGCTGCGCAACGCCACGGCCGAGCCCCAGTCGGGGTTCCTGGTCGGCCAGGGCGAGGAGGTCTCCTTCCGGGTGCCGGTCGCCCTGAAGCCCAACGAGGCGCGGCTCGTGAGGCTGACGCCGGCGACGACGCCCCAGCTGCGCCTATCGCATCCGCGGCTGTGGTGGCCGAACGGCTACGGCCCGCAGTCCCTGATGACGCTCGGCCTGCGCTTCGAGAACGGCTCGGGCGTCTCGGACGCCAAGGAGGTCACCTTCGGCATCCGAAAGATAACCTATCACGTCCCCGGCAGCGAGAACCTCACCCTGTCGGTCAACGGCGTGCCGGTCATGGCCAAGGGCGGGGACTGGGGGATGGACGAGGCGATGAAGCGGATATCCCGGGGGCGCCTGGAGGCGCAGGTGCGGATGCACCAGCTCGCCAACTACACGATGATCCGCAACTGGGTCGGCCAGAGCACCAGCGAGGACTTCTACGAGCTCTGCGACAAGTACGGCATCCTCGTCTGGGACGAGTTCTTCCAGCCGAACCCGTTCGACGGGCCCGACCCCGACGACAACGCCCTCTACATGGCGAACGTCCGGGAGAAGGTACTGAGGTTCCGCCAGCACCCGTCGATCGCCCTCTGGTGCGGGCGCAACGAGGGCTTCCCGCCCCCGGCCATCGACCGCGCGATACAGAAGTACACCGGCGAACTGGACCCGGGCCGCCTCTACCAGCCCAGCTCCACGTCCGGCCGCGGGGTCAACTCCGGGGGGCCCTACTACTACCGGGCCCCCCGCGCCTACTACTCCTTCAGCGAGGCGTTCAAGACGGAGGTAGGCAGCGTCTCGGTCCCCACCCTCGAGGCGGTCCGTGCGATGATGCCGCCAGGCGACTGGGAGAGCGTCAATGACGACTGGGCCGAGCACGACCTGTGCCGGGGGGCGCAGGAAGGCATGAGGTACCCGGGCGTGCTCGCGGCCCGATTCGGGCCGCTCGTGAACCTTCCGGACTTTGTCCGCAAGGCCCAGCTCGCAAACTTCGAGGCGTTCCGAGCGATGTACGAGGGCCGAAACGCCAAGCTCTTCCATCCCTGCACGGGCGTGCTCACATGGATGAGCAATCCGGCCCAGCCGAGCTTCGTCTGGCAGCTGTACAGCTATGACCTCGAGCCGAACTCGGCGCTCTTCGCGGCGCGCGTGGCGTGCGAGCCGGTCCACATCCAGATGAACGAGGACAACTGGCACGTCATGGTGATAAACAACCGCGCTGAGGCGCTGAAGGACGCCAGGGCGAGCGTGACCGTCGCCAACCTGGACGGGGAGGTCCAGTCGACGCGCGAGATTGGCGTGTCCGCCGAGCCCAGCCTGGCGACCGACCTCGGGCCGATCGACTGGAAGCCCGGGCTCTCGCCGGTGCACTTCGTCAGGCTCGAGCTGCGCGACGCCCGGGGCCAGCCCGTTTCAAGGAACCTGTACTGGCGGTCGCTTCCCCAGCATCCCGACGATTTCCGGGACCTGAACCGGCTGAAGCAGGTCGCGCTCGACGCGGCGGTCGCGCGCCGGGACGCCGGCGGCCGCTGCCGGCTGGAGGTGACGCTGCGCAACCCATCGGGGAGCGTCGCGCTGATGGCCCATATCCAGCTGCGGGGCCAGCGGTCAGGACGGCGCATCCTGCCCGCCTATTACACGGACAACTATGTCTCGCTCCTGCCGGGCGAGTCCGCGTCGATCGGCGTGGAGGCCGACCAGGCGGATCTGGGCGGCGACACGCCCCTTCTCGCCCTCGACGGCTGGAACACGACGGTGGCCGCGCGGTCGTTTCCCGACAATGGCGGCGCGGCGATCGCCCCGAACACCGAGGCCATGGTGGACCAGGGCGCGGCGCCCACGTTCACCTACCAGCACGTGCCGGCCTCGGGGAGCGGCGACTGATTCGGGCCATGCGCGCCCGGGCCGGGCGAGCCGGCGCGGGCGGTGCGGTCAAGACGCCGCGGGCTCGACGTCCATGACCAGCACCTGGAACGGCCGGAGCCTGATCAGGATCGGCTTGCCGGCATCGAGGCGCCCGACGGGTGCCGGCGCGTCGTCGTAGGGGCTCGTGACGCGGAAGATCCGAGGGGCGCCGCTCGGCAGCTCGAGGGCGCCGGCCGGCTCGAGCGTGAAAGCGGCCGGCCCGTCCGACGGGTTGCGCAGCGTGATCACGCCGCCGGCCGGCCCCCATCCGGCCCAGCCGTAGACCTCCAGCCTGCCCGGGTCCCCGCCGACCCAGTGGGTGTCTCGAAGCGCGGCGAGGTTCGCCCGGGCCCATCTCGCGGAGGCGGCAAGGTCGTCCCAATCCCTCTTGGAAAGCAGCTCAGGGGAAAGGTACAGTTCCTGAAGCTGGGTGCCGGAGCCGAAGTACGAGCGCACCTCGCCCGTGAAGTCGCCCGCCGGGTCCGAGTCCAATCCCTTCGGGTTCCGCGAATAGAGGATCCCGTGTATCATGAGTGAATTGAGCGGATAGAGCGGGCCGCCCTTTACGACGTTCCGGTAGGTCTCCGCGTCGCGGTACGTGAGCCAGCGCTGGCGGGGCGTGCCAACCCCCGCGAATCCGTTGTCGTCCCCGCCCCGCCAGATGTTGTCGACGTGGAAGAGCCACCAGGGCGACGGCCACGTGCCCGTTGTCTGGCTGATGTAGAGGCCCGGCCGCAGCGAGCGCAGCTCGCGAACCAGGCGCAGCATCGCGTCGAAGTCGCGGCCGGTGGCCGGATCGATGACCCCGGCCGAGTCGGCCCCAATCCCGTCGAACTTGAAGTATGCCACGCCGTAGTCCACGACGGCCCCCGCGCACAGCTCCCGGAACCGCGCGTAGTAGCGGGGGCCCGCCAGCGAGAACTTTCCGCCGCGGATCTCGAATCCCTCCGGCGCGGCCGCCTCCAGGCGGGCCTGCAGGCGTGTGCCGTAGCCGCCCCAGGGCGAGAGCCAGAGCCCCGGGGCCGCGCCGTACCTGGCCGATGCCGTCCTCAGGTTTCCGAGGGCCTCGGGCCAGCCGGGACCGAAGCGCCACAGCGAATGGATGTCGTCCCAGCCGTCGTCGAGCACGAAGCCGTCGAGCTTCACGCCGCGCCTATCGACAAGCTCCCGGCCGATCGCGGAGACAACCTTCAGCTCGTCCTTCTCCGAGTACTGCGTGCCGTAGCCGACGTTGTACCACGTGTTGTGGTGCAGGAAGGGCGCGTAGGGGCGAGGCCGCTCCGCCTCGACGTAGTCCTGGAACGTCCGGCGCAGCTGCGACAGCTCCGGCGAGGAACCGATCACAAGGGACGCGGTTGCGGTCTCCCCTGGGCGCAGCGGGGCCATGAGCGCAAGAGCGCACTGCAGGCGCCCGTCCGCCACACGGTTGTCGGCCAGCGGGTGCTCCACGCCGCAGAAGTTGGGGCCGAACACGACCGGCGAGCCCGCGAATCGGCCGACGGCGCGGGCGCCCTCCGGGCTGGGGATGTCGAGAAGGACGATGCGCGCGAGGGCGAGGTCGCGGGACCCGGTGTTCCTGACCCCGAGGATCGTGCGGGAATAGGGCCGCTTCGGCGCGGGGCCGATGAGCGACTCGGCCAGCTCCAGCCCGAGTCCGGTCTCCTCAAAACGCCGGTGCGCCGGGTCCCCGGGCATGCTCCTCATCTGTCCGCTGCGGACCACCCCTCCCCCGGGGAGTACCAGGGAGAATTCGCCCTTGCCGATGATTTGGTCGAAGGCGCCGCCGGGCTCGGCCCCTGGGTTCTGCGCGGCCGGGCACCGTCCCGGAATCGCCGCCAGGCCGGCGAGGGAAGCGAGAAGCCAGGCGACGGGGATCGTTTCCAAGGGGTTCATGGCGCCAACCTGCCGCGAGGCTCGCCTCCCAAGGCACCATTTGGAAACAAATTATGGCGGGCCGGGGCGACGGCGGCCCCGGCCGCCCGGTGGGGGCCGCGGCCCGCCGCCCTTCTCGACGAACGCCTTCAGGTGCGACAGGGCCCGATCCCACTGGCGCGAGACGGTTTCCAGGCAGTCTCTGGCGGCCTCGATGGGTTCGGGCGCAAGCATGAACAGGATCTCGCGGCCCCGGCGGGCGCTGCGCACGAGGCCGGCGCCCTCCAGGACGCGAAGGTGCTTGGTGACTGCCTGCCTGGAGAGGCGGGAGCCCTCCGTTAGCCTGGAGATCGAGCGGGGAAGGCCGTGGGATAGAGCCCCGACCAGGCGCAGGCGCGTCGCGTCGCCCAGCGCGGCGAATACGGGCGCCTGGGGCCGCAAAAAGGCCGGGAGCGGCGCGTCACGACGGCGCGACATGGCCCTTGATGTTCTCCAGCTGCTCGGTCCAGCCGGCGTCGTTCATCCGGAAGGCCTCGGCCCGGCGGCCGGCCGGGATCTTGTCGAAGCCCGATTCCGTGACGACTAGGAGCGTGCCGCACGGAGTCTTCTCCAGCCGGAACTCCACGAGCGTCGGGGGCTCCTTTGAATAGTCCACCCCTGGCTCTATGGCATACGGATGCCAGGTGAAGCTGAAGAGCCTCTCGGCGTCCATCCTCTGGACGGTCGCCTCCCACTTGATGTGCTCGTAGCCGGGATACGTCACCCGCCCGCCCGTCGTCCTTCCGGGGGCGAACGGGCCGTCCATCTTTGCATGGAACCACTGGCCGAATTCGATGTGGTCCGTGAGGGCGCGCCAGACCCTGGAAAGCGGCGCCTTGAGCTCGATCCTTTTCTCGATGCGATCTGTGTTCATATGCAACCTTTAGGTGGCATAAATCCGAAGGCGTCCATAGAAGCAACCTTTTTGTTGCATGTCATTCGCGCGCCAGGGCAATTGGCGGAAGCGCGGTCGCGGACTTCCCATCGCGTCGCCGCGATGTCGGCCCGGACCGCCGCCTCACTTCTGCGTGCTGTACTGCGCCAGGGTCCTGATCGGCCCCACCTCGACGCGGCCCTCTGGAATCGGCCTGTGGACGAGCGTCCCGCTGTTCTTGCCGAAATACGCCGCCGCCGCCGCCGCCATGGCCTCCAACTCCTTGTTGAAGTCGTTCCCCTGCTCCCGGATGCTGAATCGCGTCTCCCAAAGCAGCTTGGCCTTCTTCTGCTTCCGCATCATCTGGAAGTCATATGCCATTAGGACGACGAAGTAGCGCCTGGCCTCGAGCTCATCGAGCAGGTCCCGGCGTCGGACTTCGAGCGGCGTGCCGGCGTAGTTTGTCGATTCGACCAGCGACGAGTCATAGCCAAGCATGTTTGCGTTCTTCGCGTCGAGCTGGCTGCGCTGATGGTCCTCCGCGGCGGACACGGCCAGGGCGCTCGTCATGGCGCTGTCGGCGTCGATCTGAGAGGGGTCCCGGATGGCGTAGCTCGTCGTCGACGCCTGGGAGAGCTGCGCCGGCGCACAGCTGTCCATGTCGTTGAAATGCACGGCCTGGGGGTGATTGGCCGCCAGCGCCACGGCGCTGGCGTCCTCGAGGATCTGGTTCGCCGTCGAGCTGCTCGAATGCTCGGGCGTTCGGGTCGTGCCCCAGTAGACCATGATCAGGAGTTTGGTCGTGTTCGGGTCGTGGCCCGAGACATAGCTCTGGCTCGCGAGCGGCCTCGCGATCGTCGTCGCGACCTTGATGAAATCGAGCATGTCGGCCGTTCCGCCCTCGGTCCCGTTCAAGACGCCCCCCTTGGCGAACGCGAATGTCTCCGGCTGGGGCGAGCCGTTGGCGAGGCGGGTGCGGACGTATTCGGAGCTCGCCCTTGACGATATCGCTACCGGGCCGCCGTCGTCCTCGGCGAAGGCCGCCGCGGCCGCGGCGCAGCCGGCCAGCAGGGCGGCGGCCACCATGGCGGCCCGTGGGGCGTGGCCGGCGCCCCGAGCGGACTGGCCGGGTGGTGGCATCGCGCGGTCCTGGGGGGGATTCATGTTCGGGAAGATGGTCCGACCGGCATAACACCGGCGGGCCTGCCTCCACTTCAGCCGTCGCATGGTTAAACGGCCCGTCGCGAGGCAATCCACGGCCTTGCGGGGATGATGTCCCGCAACCGGCGAAACGGCCTCTAATGCCTCGCCTGCTGGAGGGGCCGGCGGGTAAACGATTTTCGCACAGTGACCTATGACAGGACGGGGCAGGCGAAATCCGGCGCCGGCCCGAAGCGCGCCAACCTGCCGGCAAGATGGATTATTGATAATATATCCCCTGCCCCATGTCAGAGCCATCTGGAACGGGTCCGACCCGCGCCTACGCGCGTCGGCGCCCGGTGCCGCCTACGGTCCCACCAGCGTGGCCCAGCCCACCAGTCCCAGCAGGGACACCAACGCGATCGGGAGCCCCAGCTTGAAGAAATCGCGGAAGGAGATGTCGATACCCTGGCGCTTGGCCTGCTCAACGACGACGAGGTTGGAGACGCTGGCGGTCAGGATCAGGTTCCCGCCGAAGCTGTTCGCGAGGGCCATGACGTAGGCGGCCGAGGCGTGCGTCAACGGGACGATCTTCACGAGGACCATGACGGCCGGGGCGTTGCCGATGAGCGCGGAGAGCCCTGCCGTGAGTGCTGCCTCGTTGCCGGGTCGGGCCGGGCTGAATCCCACCCCCACGAGCCAGCGGAGCATGTGCTCGCCGTAGCCCGTCGCCTCAAACGCGCCGCTGACGACAAAGAGGCAAAGGAACATGACCAGGATGGGCCAGTCGACGAGGGCGAGCATCTCATCCGTGCGAAACTTCGGGCTCGCCAGGTGGATGCCTGCCGCCACGAGCACGATGATTTCCTTTGGCAGCGGGCTGAAGAAGAGGGCGATCACCGCGGCGAGGATGACGAGGCCCTTTACGGTGTGGGCGAGGTTGAAGGGATGCGCCGGCGGGTCGGGCTGGAGCTCGGCCGCGTCGATCTTGGGCGGCCCGGAGCCCCGGCCCGCGCGGGCGAAGGCGTACGTGGCGAGGAGGCCGAAGAGCACGGGGACGAAGCTCCAGAGCATGTAGCTGCGGAAGCTGAGGCCCGCGACGACCGCGATCATCATGTCCTGCGCGTTCCCGATGGGCGTCGCCGCGGCCCCGATGTTGCTCGCCGCCGCGACGGCGACCAGGTACGGGACCGGGTTCACCTTCTTGCTGAGGAACGCCGTGGCGACCACCGGCGTAAGCACATAGCAGACTATGTCGTGGTTCAGGACCGCGGAAAGGCCGGCTGTCGCGCCGACGAGGACGAGAAGGAAGCGCTCGGGATTGACCATGCTGGCCAGGACGCGCCCGGCGATCCAGTCATAGAGCCCCGAAAGGCGGAGCTGGGCCGAGATGACGAAGAACCCGAAGAGCATGAAGATGGTCGGCCAGTTGACGCTGGAAGCGATTTCGGCGGCCGACCGCCCAGAGAAGATCATGACGGCGATGGCGCCGAGGAGCGCGATCCCCACCCTGTTCAGCTTCAGCCCCGGAATGCGGCCGATCGCAACCCCGGCGTAGGTGAGCGCGAATATCGCGAGGACGGCGGGCCCGTGTTCGATCGGTGGGCTCATCCTGGGGCGCCGGCGGCGCGGCCGGTCTGCAACCTCGCGGGGCGCGGTCGGTCGGGAGGTCTCAAGCTTGCCACGATGGTTTCCTTGGCTAAACTGCAAGGATGGGCTCAGCGACAAAAATCCTCATCGTCATCGTCTTGCTAGTCCTGGTCGTCGGCCTCTGGGCCATGGGCAGCTACAACAACCTGGTCACACTCCAGCAGTCCACGGACGCGCAGTGGGCCCAGGTGCAGAACGTCTACCAGCGCCGGGCCGACCTCGTCCCGAACCTGGTCGGCACTGTCTCGGGAGCGGCCAATTTCGAGAAGTCGACCCTGGTCGCGGTGACCGAGGCCCGCGCCTCGGTAGGCAAGGTGCAGCTTCCCGCGGGCTCCGCGCCCACCAATCCGGAGCAGCTGGCCGCCTTCGAGCAGGCACAGGGCCAGCTCGGCTCGGCGCTCTCAAGGCTCCTCGTCGTCTCGGAGCAGTATCCGGACATCAAGGCAACCGCCGGCTTCCGCGACCTCCAGGCGCAGCTTGAGGGCACGGAGAACCGGATAGCCGTGGAGCGGGGCCGCTTCAACGACGCGGTCCAGGCCTACGACACGGCGATCCGCCGCTTCCCGGCGGCGGTCGTCGCGGGGATCGGCGGCTTCACGAACAGGCCGTACTTCGCCGCGACCCCGGGCTCGGAGGCTCCGCCCAAGGTCAAGTTTGACTTCAACGCGACCCCGGCGCCGGTGAAGCCGTGATCGCGCGCGGAATCGCCCTCGCCGCCGTCGCGCTCGCGGCCGCAGGAGCTGGCGCCGCGGAGGTGATCCCGCCGCCGCCTCAGGCGCATTTCAACGACTACGCGTCGCTCGTCAGCCCGCAGACGGCCGCAATGCTCGACGGAAGGCTCGCCCAGTTCGAGCGCGACACGTCCAACCAGATCGTGGTCGCGATCTTTCCGACCATGGAAAGCGACTCGTCGATCGAGGACTACACCGTGCGGGTCGCGCAGGCGTGGCGCGTGGGTGTCAAGGGGCGGGACAACGGCGCCGTCCTCTTCGTCTTCGCCCAGTCGCACAAGATGTACCTGCAGGTGGGCTACGGCCTCGAGGGAGCAATCCCCGACGCGCTGGCGAGAAGGATAATCGCCGACGAGATCTCCCCGGCGTTCCGCAGGGGGGACTACGACGGGGGCGTGACGGCCGGCGTGACAGCCATCATGGCGGCCACGCGCGGCGAGTACCGCGGGACCGGCCGGACTGTCGGCAGGCAGGTCGCACAGGGAGTGCCGGCAGTCTTCATCCTGTTCGCCGTCCTGATCGTCTTTTCGGTCCTGCGGCGCAGCGCGTACGTATACGGGAACAGGGGGCGCAGCGGCTTCGGAGGGGGGCTTCTCACGGGTATGCTGCTGGGAGGCGGCTTTCGCGGCGGGGGCGGCGGGGAGGGATTCGGAGGCAGAGGCGGCTTTGGAGGGGGCGGGGGCTTTTCAGGGGGCGGCGGAAGCTTCGGCGGCGGCGGCGCCGGGGGGGGCTGGTGAGCGCATGAACTGGCCGTTCCTCATGCCGAGAATCGCGCACAAGCGCGTGCTTGATGCGATCCGCGCCGCGGAGGCTGGGACATCGGGCGAGATCCGCGTCCTGATCGCGCGCCACCGCGCGCCCGACCCCGTCGCGGCGGCGAAGCGCTATTTCCACCACCTCGGGATGGCAGAATCTCCGCACCAGAACGGCGTCCTCATCTTCCTTGCGCCCCGGTCGCGCAAGTTTGCCGTCATAGGCGACAGGGCCGTGCACGAGAAGTGCGGCGACGTGTTCTGGGCCGAGCTCGCTGCCGCCATGGGCGAGCGGTTCAAGCGCGGGGAGTTCACGGCCGGACTGGTGCACGGGATCGAGAAGGCCGGGGAGCTGCTGGCGGCGACTTTTCCTCGGCAGCCGGGCGACGCTCCCGCGGGTCCGCCCAGCGCCGGCGAGGTTGACTAGCCCCCGCCCCGGGCGCGCGGCGGGATCCGGCGGCCGCCTGGGCCAGGAGGAAGGAGCGGGCCCGGCCGGAGCGCGCTCGGCCAGCGCCTGTTCAACGGGGCTCCGGGCAAGCCCGACGAGGCCTTCACGGTCGCCGGAGTGGTCGCATCGGCGAAGCAGGCCGACCTTGCGGACCGGATGGCGAAGGGGTCGGTCTGTTTCCCGTACATCCACTATGCGAGCCAGGGGATAACGGCCCTTATCCGGACGACCCAGGCGCCCGAGACGGCGGGCCCGGCCCTGCGGGCGGCAGTTCTGCACGTCGACCCGGAGCTGCCCGTCGAGGACATGAAGACGATGACCGCACGCCTCGACGAGAGCCTCGTCGCGCGCCGCTCGCCCCTCATGCTGGCGGGCATCTTCGCGGGCGTCGCCCTCATGCTGGCCGCGGTCGGAATCTACGGCGTCCTGGCCTACGCCGTGGCCCAGCGCCGCCGGGAGATCGGCGTAAGGATGGCCCTGGGCGCCCCTCCCCAGCGGATCCTCGCCCAGTTCCTGCGCCTCGGCGCCGCGCTCGTCGTCTCCGGCTCGGTCCTGCGGGCGGTCGGCGGCTGGCTGACCGGCCGGGCGATGGCGGGGCTGCTCTTCGGCGTCGGCCCGATCCACCCCGCGGTGTTCGCGGGTACCGCCGCCGTGCTGGCGATGGTCGCAATGGCGGCCCGCCTTCTTCCCGCCGTGAGGGCCGCCCGCGTGCCCCCCATGGAGGCACTTCGCTCGGATTAGGCCTGCTGCGCCCGGCAAACCGTCACCGGCCCAGGAGACGGCCCGCCAGCTGCGCCTCGAAGCCGTCGCGGCTCTTCCAGCGGATGGCCACGCGGGCCCTGAACGGCCCGGAGGCCGAGCGGCGGGTGAAGCCGTCGTCCGTGACCTCGAACTGGATCGTCTCGGTCTCGACGAGGTCCTCCGAATACGCGAGGTAGACGGCGACGCAGTCGTAGAGGGTCGTCGAGCGCACCGTGAAGTAGTCGCACGCCATCCAGTTCTGCCGCGGGGCGAAGACGCAGTAGCTCGCGATCAGGGCGCGCAGCATGGGGTCGGCGGTCGCGCTCCAGATGGCGTGGTAGCGCTCGCCGCCGAGGCCAACGCGCCCGCAGGTGTCTAGGGGGGTCAGCAGGATGTCGCGCCACGGCGCAGAGAGCACCGTCCGGAATCCGGCGGGGTTCACCTTGACGTTGAACTCCGCGGAGGGCGCCTTGCCGTCGTAGCCGGCGTCGAAGCTTCCGAACATCCCGACAAAGCGGCACTTGGCCGCGATGTCCGGGGCCCTGCCGAGGGCCAGGGCCAGGCTCCACACCGGCCCGATCGCGATGATCGTGACCGGGCGCGGCGACTTCTCGACGACGTCGATCAGGGCCGCCACTCCGTCCTGGTAGACGTGCCCGGGGTACTTCGACACGTCGTAGCCCGCTACCCAGGGAGCCAGCGTCTTGTTGTCGTCGCCCGTCGGGCCGCGGTTGTCGCCGATTCCCACCGGCACATCGGCGCGGCCCGCTGCCTCGAGGAGCTTCGCTGCGACCGCGGTCCGGTACTGCGTGTCGAAGGGATCCGTGACGACAAGCTTCAGGTCGAGCTCGTCGGAGCGAAGCGCAAGGGCGAGCGCCCAGCTGTCGTCGATGTCGGTTCCTATGTCGGTGACGATGACCGCCGGGATCCTCTCCCGGCCGGCGTCCGGTGCCGGGGGAGCGCCGAGCAGAGGCGCCGCCAGGGCGAGCAGAACCAGCGCTGTTCTCGCAGGATTCATTTTAGAAGCAGCGCCTCGATCTCCGCCCGGGTGGGAATGGACGGCTGGGCCCCGCGGCGGGTGACCGAGATGGCGGCAGCCGCGTGGGCGAACCGGACCGCGTCGCCGAGGGTGCAGTTCTCCGCCAGACGGACGGCTAGGGCGCCGTTAAAGACGTCCCCGGCCGCCGTGGTGTCGACGGCCCTCACCTTGAAGCCCGGGACCACCTGAACGCCGGCGCGGGTCGCGACCAGGGCGCCCCTGGCGCCGAGCGTGACGATGACCGTCCCGACGCCCCGCTCAATGAGAACGCGCGCCGCCCGGGCCGCCGACGGGACCCCCGCCACCCGGACTCCCGCGAGCACGGAAGCCTCGGTCTCGTTCGGCGTCAGGATGGAGACGTTCCGGAGGAGCGCATTGGGAAGGGGGCGCGCCGGGGCCGGGTTGAGGATGACAGCGACCCCCGCCGCCCTGGCGAGGCGGGCCGCGGCCTCGACGGTCCTGAGCGGCGTCTCGAGCTGGACGAGGAGGACGCGGGCATTCGAGATGAGCTCCCGGGCGGCGGAAACGTCCGCCGGCGAGAGCCGCTGGTTCGCGCCCCCGGCGACCCCGATGCTGTTCTCGCCGTCCGCCCCGACGAAAATGAGCGCCACGCCGGACGGACACCCGCAGTCGCGGACGACGCGCGACAGGTCCATCCCCTCCTTCCTGAAGCCCGCCAGGGCGGCGTCCCCGAGGGAATCGCGCCCGAGCCGCGCGACGAAGGCCACGCGGCCCCCGGCGCGCGCGGCCGCGACCGCCTGGTTGGCGCCCTTGCCGCCGGCCGCCGTGCTGTACTCGCCGCCGAGCAGGGTCTCCCCGGGCCTGGGAACGCGCGAGACGCGCAGGATCATGTCGGTGTTCGAGCTGCCGACAACGACGACGGAGATCCTCTTTGTCCTCGGCATGTCGCTCAGGGCCGCGGGGCCATCACGATTTCGACAGGATCAGCAGGGCGAGGCCCGCGATGTAGAAGACGAACATGGCGGCGAGCAGGCTGGGCGTACCCTTTGGCGCGCCCCTGAACTCCTTCCAGACAAAGACCCCCCAGAGGGCGCCGACCATGGTGGCGCCCTGGCCGAGGCCGTACGAGAGGGCCGGCCCGGCCCGCGTGCTCGCGATTATGCTCAGGGCCATCCCGGTGCTCCAGATCGCGCCCCCGAGTATGCCGACCGCGTGCAGCCGCGCGCTTCCCTTGGTGAAGTAGTCGGCGAACGGCACCCGCTCCCCGGTGATCGGCCAGAGCATCATGAGCGTGTTCCAGAGGAGGTTCGAAAGCAGGACGCCCGCGCTGAAGATCACGACCGCCGTGTACGCGCTCAGCTTGCCGGCCTCGAGCGCGAGGGCGCCGCCCCCCGGAGTGACGCGGCCCATGGACTGGGCCACGTACTTGTAGAAGAACCCCATCAGGACGCCGGCCGCGACCGACAGCATGATTCCCTTCGCGGAGGCCGCGCCGCTGCCGCCGGCAAGGCGCCTGTACGCCAGCGCGTCGAGCACGATCGCCGCGGTCACCAGCGCGACCCCGGCCGCAAGCATGGGCGGGTTGCCCTCGTGCGTGGAGAGGTAGGTCGTCAGCACCCCGAGGACGAGGGCCAGGCCGACGCCCACCGGGAAGGCGACCGCCATGCCGGCTATGTCGATGGCCGCGACGAGGAGGATGTTGGACAGGTTGAAGATGACGCCCCCAAGGAACGCGGAAACGAGCCAGCGGGGCTGGGCCTGCGCCAGGTCGGCGGAAAACGGCCTGCCGTCGGCGCCCGAGCTTCCGAGGGTGTACGCCAGGACGAGGGCCAGCAGAAAGACGCCTATCGCGTAGTCCCAGTAGAAGAGCTGGAAGCGCCAGTCCCTGCGGGCGAGCTTCTGGGTGTTGGCCCAGGAACCCCAGCAGAGCATGGTCACGGCGCAGAGGACGACGGCGACGGGGTACGATTGGACGACGAACATGGGGCTGCGCCCGCGGGCGCCGAGGACGCATCCTTGTAGGTCCGCCGCCCGGCACTGGCAAGAGGAACTGCGCCTAAGCGGGTCGCGGATCCGCCGCGCAGCAGCCCGGCCACGCGGGACCTCACCGCCTCACGCCACTCCTCGGCGGTCACGCTGTACATCACCGTGTCCCGGAACGTGCCGTCGCGTCGCACCTGCTGCCGGCGGATGACGCCGTCCTTTCTCGCCCCGAGGCGCTCAATGGCCGCCTGGGACCTGAGATTGAGGTTGTCCGTCCGCCACCCGACCACCGAGCATCCCAGCGTGTCGAACGCGTGCTCCAAGAGGCGCAGCTTGCACGCCGTGTTGACGTGGGTGCGCTGCCAGCTCCTTGCGTACCAGGTGTAGCCGATCTCGACGCGGCGGGTCGCCGGGACGATGTCATGGTAGCTGGTGGACCCGATGATCCCGCCGCTCCCGGCCTCGCGCACCGCCCAGGGGACGCGGACTCCCCTGTCCCGGTCGGCCAGGGCGGTCTCGATGTACGCCCGCGTGTTCTCGGGCTCCGGGACCGAAGTGAAGTGCAGCTTCCAGAGCTCGCCGTCCGCGGCGGCCGCCGCGAGCTCGGGCTCATGCTCCAGGCAGAGCGGCTCGAGCCTCACGCCCCGGCCCTCGAGGACGACGGTAGGATCGACGCTGAACACGTGGCGGGCCCCTTAGGACGCGGGGAACGGGGTCGCCCGGCGCACGAGCTGGAGGGGCACGCCCCAGGGGTCGCGCAGCATGACGAGAAACGATCCGTCGGGCAGCGTCTCCTCGTAGGCCGCCGTCGCGCCCGCGTTCTGCAGGCGCGTGCTGGTGGCGGCCGGATCGTCGACCACAAACGCCACGTGGAAGCATAGCGGGTGGATCATGCTGTAGTCGGGGACCGGGGCCGCCCGGTTCGTGTACAGCTCCATGATCACGCGGCCCGTCTCCTCCGCCAGGAAGGTCGTATACGGCTCGTCGGGCCTCGAGCGCACGACCCTCAGCTCGAGGTGGTTCGTGTACCATAGGACCGCGGCTCTGGCGTCGGGCACGTTAAGGGCGAAATGTTCGAATTTCATGGGTCGTTTTGGCTGCCTGTGAGAAAATCGCGGATCCGCGCGCGGGCGCGGGCGCCGGCGTCCTCGAGGACGAGGTGACCGGCGTCCGCATACCGCTCGACCCGCGCGTCGGGATAGATCTCACGCCAGCGGGAAAGGAAGGCGTCGTCGAAGCAAAAATCGCGCGCGCCCCACAGGAGCATCTTCTCGTGGCCGGAGAGGCGGGCCAGGTTCCCGAAGACCTCGTCGAGCGCCCCGCGGCTCGGGTGGCCGGCCTCGATGGGAACGTCGCGGACAAACCGGTGGACGCCGACGCGGCTGGCCCAGCTGTCGTAGGGATAGAGGTAGCCCCGCCTCTCGTCCCAGGTGAGCCTCCGGGACGCCGTGCCCATCCAGGTGGCGGCCTCGGCGAAGCCGTTCAGCCCGCGCACCAGGAGGGCGCCGATCCAGGGGGCGCGGCAGAGCGCTATCCGCGCCGGTATCCTGTCCATGCCGAACGCGGCCGTGTTCAGGATCGCGATCCGCCCCACCCGCTCCGGGTGCCTGCCCGCGAACCCGAGGCCGATCGGGCCGCCCCAGTCGTGGACCACCAGGTGGACCCTTGCAAGGCCGAGGGCCCCGACTAGGGACTCGATGTCGTCGATTCGCGCCGCCAGGCCGTAGTCGTATCTGGCGGGCTTCTCGGACAGGCCCATCCCGACGTGGTCCGGCGCCACGCAGCGCATGGTGGGCGACAGCTCCGCTATCAGGTCGCGGTAGAGGAAGGACCACGTCGGGTTGCCGTGGAGCAGGAGGACGGCATCGGCGCCCCTGGGGCCCTCGTCCACGTAGCTCATCCGCGCTCCCCGGAGCGTCTGGAACGACCCGGGCGAGAAGGGGTAGAGGCGTGCCAGCCAGTCGGGGACGGCGCCCGGATGTGCGGCGTTCACCATTCGAGCGCCAGCATCAGGCAGTTGAGACCGCTCCCGATCCCCATCAGGGCGACGCGGTTCCCGTCGCGCACCGCGCCCGCCTCGGCCGCGGCCGAGAGGGTCGCCGGAAGGGAGACCGACCCCATGTTGCCCAGGGTCTCGAAGGTCGAGAAGTCCTTCGCGACGTCTAGGCCGAGGGACTCGAAAAGGCGCCGACGGTGCGCGCTGCCCACCTGGTGGCAGATGGCGCGGTCGACCGCCCCCCTGGTCCAGCCGGTCCCGGCCGAGAACTCCTCCCACGTCTCCCTCGCCAGGGCGACGCCCGCGTCGAGGAGCCGCTCCGAGTCGGTCTGCATCGCAAGGGCTCCGGCCCCGGCGGCGTCGCCCTGGCAGAGCTCGCTGTGCTCGGTCGCCGAGCGGGCGGCTCCGCCGATGATCCGGCGCCTCCTGCCCTTGACGAGGTCGCGGTGGCAGACGACGGCGGCAGCGGACCCGCAGCCGATCGTGAGGTTGGCGAAGAAGGGCTTTATCCCGTTCCGGTCAAACGGGCCGACGAGCAGGGTCCTTATCGTCTCCTCGACCAGGGGCCGGCCGTTCTCGCCTGCGGCGACCAGCGCCGCGCCAACCTGGCCGCTGTCGATCAGGCCGGCGGCGACCACAACAGCGTTCAGGAAGCCGAGGCAGGCGTTCGACAGGTCGAAGATCTGCGCCGACCGGCCGAGCCCGATCTTGTGGTGCGCGAACGCCGCGGACGCGGGCTCAAGCATGTCGCGCGAGACGGCCGCGTGGATGAAGAGGCCGATCTGCTCCCTGTCCAGCGAGGAGGCCGCGAGCGCGGCGCGCCCCGCGGCCGCGCTCGCGTCCGACGGCCGGGTCCCGGAGGGCCACATCCGCCGCTCTCGGATGCCCGTCATGAGCTCGAGTCGGCCGAACGGCAGCCGCAGGCGCTCGTAAAGCGGGCGCAGGCGCTCCTCGATCTGGGAGGAGGTCCATACCTCGTCCGGCAGCGCCACCGCGATCGACTCCAGGCACACGTTGGCGAAGCGCATGGATTGGGGGGGGCCACCTCAGCGCTCCGGCCGCATGGCCAGCCTGATGACATCCTTGTCGAACATGTTGCATCCAAGGCCGGCGTCGACCGTGAGCGTGGCGGCGTTGATCCCGCTGCTCCTGGGGCTGAGCAGGAACAGGACCGCGTTCGCGACCTCCTGCGTCTCGAGGTTGCGCTTCCTGAAAGTGAGCTTCTCCGCGTACAGGTAGCTCTCGAGGTACCCAGGGATGCCGGCCGACGCGCTTGTCTTGAGCGGCCCGGAGCCCACCACGTTGAAGCGCACCTCGGAGTCCGCGCTGAACGACTTGGCGAGGAAGCGCGCCGCCGAGTCGAGGGCGGCCTTGATGGGGCCCATGTAACCGTAGTTGGCGGGCGTGACGAGGAGCGAGGAGATGCCGATCGCCACGACCGAGGCGTCGCGCGCGAGGTGGGGCCGGAACGCGCGGGAAACCTCGACAAGCGAGAAGGCCGAGACGGCGGCCGACTGGAGGAAGTCCCTCCTCCTGGTGGCGTGGAACGGCTTGAGCCCGTCGGAGTAGTTCGCGAACGCCACCGAGTGGACCAGGCCCTGGAGCGGGGCGTGCCCGGCGGCGGCCACCTCCTCGGCGAGGCGATCCGCGGCGTCCTCCTCCTCGAAGTCGCAGACGAAGACGGGCCGGCCCGCCAGGAGCGCGTCGAGGGACTTGCGGCGGGCCGCGGAGCGCACGCTGTAGACGACGCGGGCCCCCTCCTCCTCGAGGGAGCGGCCGACCGCCCACGCGACGCTGCGCTTGTTGGCGACGCCGAGGACGAGAAACGCCTTCTTCTCGAGGCCCAGGTAGCTCACGGCGTCTCTCCAGGCGTCCTCCAGGCGACGGAAAAGTTGACCGACAGCACGCGCGTGTCGCCCCGCCTCATCGAGCCCGACATGATGTAGAAGCCCGCCATGAAGTCCTTCCTTGTGACCTCGATCGCGACCGTGTCCCCCGGATACACGGGGTTGCGGAACCGGACGTCGGCGATCTTGACGAGCAGGGGTATCCCCGCGGGGGCCTCCTTCCCGGCGTGGAGCCGCGCCAGGTAGAGGGCCCCGGCCTGGAAGACGGCCTCGCACAGGAGCACGCCCGGGGTGATCGGCGCTCCGGGATAGTGGCCCTTGTAGAACGCCTCCTCGGGCCGCCACGTGCGCCTCGCGACAAGGCCGTCGGCGGTCTCGGAGACGATCTCGTCGACGAAGAGGAACGGGGGCCGATGGGGGATCAACCCGAGGATCTGCGGGTTCGCGCTCACGCGGCCCTGCCCTGCCTCTGGGCGCAGACGTAGCGGTCGACCTTGTTGGCGGTGATGACCCCGTAGTTTATCGTCCCAAGCCATCCCGACATGATGATCCCGACGCTCCCGGCGTGGTAGAGGCCGGGCAGGCGCTCGGGCAGCTCCATCGAGACCTTCAGGCCCTCGAACTTGGTGCCGAACGAGGTGCCGCCGAAATGGGTCGTGTACCGCTCGATGGTCCGCGGCGTCGCCGCCTCCTTCCAGTCGATCTTCTCCCTTACCCCGGGCACGAACCTCTCCAGGGCCGCGATCGACTCCTCGATCAGGCGCTCCTTGTGAAGTGCGTACTCGGCCGGCGAGAGGCGTATCCAGTCGGCGTACTGCCCGTTGATCGACGCGACGACGGTGTAGCGCTCCGAGCCGGGCCTCGTCTCCGGGTAATAGACCGAGAACGTCCGGCTCGTCGTGTGGAAGTCCGTCAGCTCCTCGCTGCTGAACGACTTGCTGGCCGACGTGAACACCAGGTCGCCAATGTGGGGGATGGCCTCGCCCTTGCGGATCCCGAGGTAGACCTGGCACGAGCTCGAGTTGATGCGCACGGCCTGCGCGGCGGCCGCGTACTCCGGGGGGAAGTTCTCCGCCCCCGCCAGGCGGAAGACCGTGTTCTTGATGTTGGCGTTGGAGAGCACGGCCTTCGCGCGGACGACGCGGCCGCCCGTGGCGACTATCCCGCAGGCGACCCTGCCCCCCGCCCTCTCCTCGACGAGGATCCGCTCGACGAGGACCTTCTTGCGCAGCTCGACGCCGTTCCTCGCCAGCTCGGCCGTCATCTTCTCCACCAGGAGGTCCGAGCCCCCCCGGAAGGTGTAGACCCCGGAGCCCATGAAGTTGGAGAACACGATCCCGTAGGTTATCGCCGGGTCGTCTAGCGTCGAGCCGTTGGCGTAGGCAATGGGCTCCATGAGCAGGCGCTTCACGTCGTTCCTTCCCGGGAAGAACCGATCGAGCATCTCGCCGGTCGTCTCGGTGCAGTTGTCGTAGAAGTTCATCCCGCGCAGGTGCTCATAGAAGCGCTCCACCTGCGCCCGCTCCAGGCCGAACTGCCCCACCAGAACGCGGGTGTAGTCGTCGCGCGTGAACGTCGTCCAGACGTCCATCTCCGGGTTCACGAAGCGGATGTCCTTCAATTGGACGATCGAGTCGGCGATCTCCCGCGTCCAGTACTTGCGGCAGGACTTGATCATCCCGACCGGGAACCCGTGCAGCGAGATGTCGAAGATGTGGCCCCCCTTGCGCGTGAACCAGGTCGCGAGCCCCCCGTACTGGTAGTGGTGCTCGAGCAGCAGCACGCGGTGGCCCGCCTTGGCGAGCACGTTCGCGCCCGTCATTCCGCCGAGGCCGCTTCCTATGACGATCACGTCATACTCGTCGGCGGCGCCTTTGAGCCAGTCATAACCCATGGAGGAACGATGCTGGAGCAGCGCCGGGGCCGTCGGCAACTGGTTTCGCTGCCCCGGGGGCCCAGGGCAGCGCCCGCACTCGACGGAGCCCTGCGAAGTTGACGCCGCCCGGCAATCGCGCATTCCTGCTGGCCGTATATCCGATCATGAAGCCGACGCAGGTTGCCGAGTACTGGGAGGCGAACGCCGACACGTGGACGCGCCATGCGCGCGCCGGCTACGACGTCTACCGGGACGCGCTCAACACGCCTGCGTTCCTGGCCATGCTGCCCCCGGTAAGGGGACTGGACGGGCTCGACATAGGCTGCGGCGAGGGCTCGAACACCCGGAGGCTGGCGGAGCTCGGGGCGAGGATGAGCGCCGTCGACATCGCCCCTACGTTCGTCCGGCACGCCAAGGCCGCGGAAACGAGCGATCCCCTCGGGATCGACTTCCGCACCGGCGACGCGATGGCGCTGCCCTTCGGGGACGGCTCGTTTGACTTCGCGACGGCCTTCATGGCGCTCATGGACATGCCGGACCAGGGGCGGGCGCTGCGGGAGGCCCACCGGGTGCTGCGCCCGGGCGGCTTCCTGCAGTTCTCGATCCTGCACCCCTGCTTCGCCCCCCCCCACCGCAGGGTGCTGCGCCGGCGCGACGGCACGGTGAGGGCCATCGAGGTGGCGGGCTACTTCGACGCCACGGACGGGAGGGTGGACAGCTGGTGGTTCTCTACCCTGCCCCGCACGGAAAGGGACCGGGTCGCCCCGTTCCGCACGCCGCGCTTCCACCGGACTCTCAGCGAGTGGGTCGCGCTGATCCGGCGCGCGGGCCTCTTGATCGAGGAGTTCAGCGAGCCCCGCGCGGCGGCGGACCAGGGCAAGGCCGAGGCCATAGTCTCGGACACCCGGGTGGCGCCCATCTTCCTCCACGTCCGCGCGACAAGGCCGGGCCGGCCGAGCCCGCGGCGCCAGGGACGCGCCCTTTCCCCGTGAGCAGCCCCCTCGCCTTCCCCCTCGCTGGCCATTCGCCCGACACCGTCATGGGCCGCATCTACACCCATTTCTTCGTGCAGGAATCCTCGGCGGGGATCCGGATCCTCCTTATAGTGTTCATGGCCGCCCTGTCGCATGCGGCGGTGAAGGCAGTCCGCCACCTGAGCGAATGGCTGATCATGCGCGGCCACGGGCAGAAGGGCCCCTTGGGGGCCGTGACCCAGAAGCCGAAGTTTGTCACCGTGACCCGCCTGACCGTCAGCGGGGTCACCTTCGTCGTCTACTTCGTCGCGCTCGGCCTGATCATCCAGGAGTGCGGCTTCAGCCTGACCGCCTACCTGGCGAGCGCGTCGGTGGTCGGCCTGGCGATCAGCTTCGGCTCGCAGGGACTGGTCCAGGACATCGTGATGGGGCTGACGCTGATCTTCTGGGACGCGATGGACGTGAACGACATGGTGGAGGTCGCCGGGGTGACGGGCAACGTGATCGGCCGGGTTGAGGAGATCGGGATGCGGTACACGAAGATCGTCAACTTCTACAACCAGAGGATCTTCATACCCAACCGCACCATCGGGAACGTCAGCAGGTTCCCGCAGGGGGGCGCCGATGCCTATGCGGACCCCCAGATCCCCGACGGCGCGGACCCGCAGACGGTTGCCCAGACCATTGAAAGCATAGCGACCGGCATGTGGATGCAGTTCGGCGCCATAATCCTCAGCCAGCCCACTTTCAGCGAGGTGGAGACGGCCCAGGGCGGCGGCTGGAGGTTCGTCCGCGTCCACTTCAAGATCTGGCCCGGACAGTGGAGCCTGATCGAGGTCACGTTCCGCCAGCAGCTGGTCAAGGCCATGAAGGCCGTGGACCCGGGCTACTCGGAATGGCAGGTGCCCGTCACCTACCGCGCAGGCACTCCGCTCAGGGTGATCAGGAGGCTGTGAGCCCCCGGCGCGGCCGGCCTAGGCCATGAGGATGTGCCGGTTGGCCATCGTGATCCCGCCCAGCATCGAGCCGACGATCCCGAGCATCCCCTGGTCGGTGCCGCAGATGAAGACGTTGGGAAGCGCCGTTCGTCCGCTGGGGTTCTTCTCCGGCGATCCGTAGATGGCGCCGCCCAGGTGGCCGGTGAAGCGCTCGACCGTCCTCGGCGTGAACATGTCCGTGGCGACCGTCGCCCGCTCGAGCGCGTCCGGGGCGCCGACGGGCGGCAGGAAGCGCTTGGCCGACTCGCGGATCGCGCCGAACCAGCGCAACTTGTCGGCCCGGTAGACGGCCTCGGGAAGGTTCGCCCAGGCGCCGTAGTTGGCCAGGCACGTCACGCGGAAGACGCCCTCCCCCAGCCCGCGGCCAGGCCCGTAGTCGAAGTTGTTCGGGAAGCAGATGATCCCGCTTGCCGCGTCGACCTGGCCGGGCGGGTTGCGGTAGGCGAACTTCCGCGAGTCGTTGAAGAAGACGATCGTGTCGGCGCCCCACCCGAGCTCCGACGGCTGCCGGTCGAGGACCGAGATTGTCTCCACGTATCCGAGTCGGGGCTGCTCGGCGCGGGCCCTGCCCGACAGGGCGTCCGTCTCGGCCATTCCGATCGACGAGAGAACCTGCGAGGCCGTGACCTCGTCGCCAGAATCCAGAAGCAGGGCCGCCGCCCTGCCGTCCCGGACGACGATGCTCTTGACGCCGCAGTTCATCCGGCGCTCTCCGCCGGCCCTGCGGTATTTCTCAAGCAGGACGCGGATGATGACCCGCACGCCCTCAAGGGGCCGGGAAAGGCCCTCGAGGTAGAGGGCGCGGAACATCACCGTGAACTGGTCGAGGTCCATGTCCTCCTCGCGGGCGCTCCCGTAGAACATGAGGGGGCAGAGCAGCATGTCCTCGAGCAGGGGGTCGTCGATCAGCGTGCGCATGAACTGGCGCGCCGAGGGCTGCGAGCCCGGTCCGGTGAGCGGCGCCTCGCGCACGAAGCGGGCGATCCGGGTGAAGCCGTCGGCCTGCGCGGGGAACAGGGAGGCGACCTGCGACTCGAGGAAGGCGAAGTCGTTCGTGAAGCGCAGCGTGGCGCCCCCCGGGGCGCCGAAGGACACGCGTGAGCCCTTCTGCGGGCAGAGCGCAAGCTCGTCCCTGTCGATCCGCAGCTGGCGCAGGATCTTACCCAGCGGCGAACCCTTGACCCCGGGCGGGACGAAGTTGGTGACGGCGTGGAGCCCCACGTCATACCTGCGCCCTCCCAGGCTGTAGAAGCTGTTAAGGCCCCCCGGCGCGCTGTGGCGCTCGAAGATGCATACCCTCTTTCCGAAGTGCGCCAGCCTTATCCCCGCCGCCAGGCCGGAGAGCCCGGCTCCGATGATGGCGACGTCGTACTTCGTGCCCGAATTCAACTCTTCGCCGCGAGCGCGTTGAACTTCGGCGTCAGGTATTCGGCGCAGCTGTCAAGTGAGGCGAGGCGGGTGTAGTCGGCTTCGGGGACCTCGATGCCGTGGCGCTTGCGCAGCTCCATCACGATGTCGAGAAAGTCCATGCTATCGAGCTGGAGCTGGTCGCGCAGCCGAACATCGGGCTTGACGCCTGACAGGTCCTCATCGGGCGCGATGTCGGCGATGATGTCCAGGACCGCCTTCTTGCATTCTTCGTTGGTCATGTGTGGGTCTGCGAGGGCGGATGCTATGGCACGAATCGCTTCACAATCAACGTGGAATTTATTCCCAGCATGCCGAACGAGTTGTTGAGGATCGTGTCGATCCGCCGGGCCTTCGCCGGCATGTTCAGGACGAGGCCCGGCAGCGCGCACGCCGGGTCGAGATTGTCGACGTTGATCGTCGGGTGGACCGTGAGGTCGTCGAACGAAGGCAGGTTGCCCGCCAGCTCAAGGGCGCCTGCCGCCCCCATGCAGTGCCCGATGAAGCTCTTGGTGTTGTTGACGAACGTGTCCGGGCATCCCTCGCCGAACACCGAGCGGATCGCCTCGCACTCCTGGATGTCCCCGAGGGGCGTCGCCGTCGCGTGGGTGTTGACGATGTGGATGTCCGCCGGCCCGAGCCCCGCGTTGGCCAGCGACTTGCGGATGCACTCGGCCTGGCGGACCGGATTGGGCAGCACGTAGTCGCTCGCGTCGCTGTTGACGCCGTATCCCGCGATCTCGGCGTAGACGCGGGCCCCGCGGGCGAGCGCGTCGTCGAGCCGCTCCAGCGTGTAGAGGCAGCCCCCCTCCGAGACGACTATGCCGTTGCGCGCCATGTCGAAGGGCCTGGAAGCCTTCGCCGGCGTCTCGTGGCTTGCGAGTGCCCCCTGGGACTTGAATCCCGCAAAGATGCCGAACGTGTGTATGCTCTCGCTCACCCCGCCGCAGATCGCCAGGTCCACCTCCCCCAGGCGCAGCATCTGGGAGGCGTGGATCAGCCCCAGGTTCCCGGCGGCGCACGCGGCGCCTATCGTGTAGGCGGGCCCCGTCACTCCGAGGTTGAGCGAGGCCTCCCCGGCGGGGTTGTTCGCGACGGTGCGGGGGTTGTGGTAGTGCGACCAGAACTTCGTGTCGTAGTTGAACTTGGAGATGGCGTAGATCTCGTTCTCCGTCTCCACGTTGCCGTGCTCGGTGCAGCCGATGTAGATGCCCACGCGGTCCTTCGGAAAGGGGCCGAACGCCAGGCCGCTGTCGGCGATGGCCTCGCGCGCGCACCAGATGCTGATGCTGCCGGCGCGCGTCCCTACGCGGACCTCCTTCTTCTTCTGGTGCCTGAGGGCGTCGAAGTGGCAAGGGCCCGCCAGGAGCCTGCCCATGTAGCGCACGTCCAGCCACTCGATCCCTGCGACGCCGGCCAGCAGGTTGCTGCGGAACTGCGCCAGCGAGTCGCCGTTCGGGGCCGTCAGGCCCACGCCTGTGATCACGATTCGCGGAAGATTCATTCGCGTGTAAGAAGGAAATCGCTAGCCAACAACGCCACGAACGCAATAAAAGCTTCCCTCCAATGAACGTCCTAGTGGTCGGGGGAGCGGGGTATATCGGAAGCCATTGCGTGAGGCAGCTTTCTGCGGCCGGCCACCGGCCCGTCGTCGTCGACAACCTTGCCTACGGGCACCGCACGGCCGTCGCCGAGGGGGTTCCGCTGCATGTGGCGGACCTCGGCGACGAAGCCGCCGTAAGGGACATCCTCGTGCGCGAGAAGATAGAGATCGTGATGCACTTCGCGGCGTTCTGCTACGTCGGCGAATCCGTCACCGACCCCCTCAAGTACTACCTGAACAACCTGGCCGCCACGATCCACCTCCTGGACGCCATGCTCGGAGCCGGCGTCCGCAGATTCGTGTTCTCGTCGACGTGCGCAACGTTCGGGGTGCCCGACACGCTCCCGATCCCCGAGGCGGCGCCGCAGGCGCCGATCAACCCCTACGGCCAGACCAAGCTCGACGTCGAGAACGCGCTGCGGGCGCTCGCCCGCGCGGGCAAAATCTCCTTCGCCGTGTTCCGGTACTTCAACGCGGCGGGCGCCTGCGAGGACGGCTTGATCGGCGAGGACCACGATCCCGAGACGCACCTGATCCCGCTCGCCATCGACGCGGCGACCGGCAAGCGGCCGTCCCTGGCGCTGTTCGGCACGGACTACCCCACCCCGGACGGCACCTGCCTGAGGGACTATGTCCACGTGGACGACCTGAGCCGGGCGCACATCGCCGTGTTCGACAGGCTCGCGGAGCCGAGCGCGGCGTGCTTCTACAACCTAGGCACGGGCGTGCCCTCGTCAAACCGCGAGGTGATCCGCGCCGTAGAGAAGGCCACCGGCAAGAGGATAAAGGTGGTCGAGAGCCCCCGCCGCCCGGGCGATCCGCCGGCCCTCTACGCCGACTCGGCGAAGGCGAAGCGGGAGCTCGGGTGGAAGGTCAGGTTCCCGGACATCGACTCGATCGTGGCGACCGCCTGGAACTGGCACCGCACGCACCCGAACGGGTTTGGCGGGCGCTAGAGGCGCTTTTTCAGGGCAGCCCTGGTGATGCCCAGCCGCTTCGCGGCGGCCGCCTCGTCCCCGCCCGAGGCCTTGACGACCCGCCGCACGATCTCGCGCTCCAACTCCGCCCAGGGCGGCCCGTCCGGGGCGCCCAGCCGCTCCGCGACGAGGTCGAGGGCGGCCTCAAGCGTCAGTGCTGAGCCCTGGGGGGACTCGCCGGCCTGCCCGCGTATCTCGGGGGGCAGGTCCTTGACCAGGATCGCGTCCCCCTGGGCCACCACGGCGCTCCTATAGATGACGTTCTCCAGCTCCCGGACGTTTCCGGGCCACGCGTGGCGCATGAGGACCGCCATCGCCTCCGGCGAAACCCTGGAGGTCCTCGCCTTGCGCTGGCGGACCAGGTTCTGCATGCAGAAGTCCACGATCTGCGGTATGTCCCCGATGCGCTCGCGCAGCGGCGGCATCTTTATGCGGACAACGTTCAGTCGGTAGTAGAGGTCCTCGCGGAAGGTCTTGGCCTTCACGATAGCCTCGAGGTCCTTGTTCGTGGCGGCGATGATCCGCACGTCCACTCGGATCGTCTCCGTCCCGCCCACACGCTGGATCTCGCCCTGCTGCAACACGCGCAGGATCTTGGTCTGCGTCGCGAGGGCCATGTCGCCGATCTCGTCCAGGAATATCGTCCCGCCGTCGCAGAGCTCGAACTTGCCTATCCGCTGGATCGTGGCGCCCGTGAAGGAGCCCTTCTCGTGCCCGAAGAGCTCGCTCTCGATAAGGTTGTCCGGGATGGCCGCGCAGTTCACGGCGATGAACGGCTTGGCCGCGCGGTGGCTGTGCTTCCAGATCGAGCGGGCGACCAGCTCCTTGCCGGTACCGCTCTCGCCCGTGATCATGACCGTGACGTCGCTCGCCGTAACCTGGCCGATGATCTTGAACACCTCCTGCATCACCGGAGACGAGCCGACGATGCCCTCCTTGTAGTCCTCGGCGTTGATGGTCGGCTTGTAGTCGCCGACCGCCCGCAGATCGGCGTGGGTCTTGAGCGCGTTCTCGGCCAGCGAGAGTACCCTCTGCGGGTCGAAGGGCTTCATGACGTAGTCGAGGGCGCCGAACTTCATCGCCTCGATCGCGTTCTGCGCCGTCCCAAAGGCCGTCATCAGGATGACCAGCTGCTTCGGGTTCACCGAGCGGATGTGCTGGAGGGCCTCGATCCCGCTCATGCCGGTCAGCCGGATATCGAGGAAGACGAGGTCCGGCAGCGGGCCCTTCTTGACCATGGCCACGCCCTGCTCGCCGCTGGGCGCCTCGGAGACGACATAGCCGCGCGACGAGAGGACCCTCGAGAGCGAATAGCGGATCTCCGCGTCGTCGTCTATTACGAGGATGGTGGCTGCTTTAGGGTTCGTTTCCAAGGTTCTGCTGGCGCTTTGGCGGCGCTCGGCTTCATTAAAGGGCATGCCTGGCTGGTCAATCAACTTGTTCCGGATACGCGGTATCACGATTTCCCTGCATTTCAGCTTCCCGCTGCTGCTTCTCTACGTGTGCGACCAGGGCTGGAGGCAGGCGGGGCTGCCGGGCCTCTGGTGGAGCGCCGCGATCTTCCTGTCCATTTTCACGTGCGTTGTCCTCCATGAGCTGGGTCATTCGTTCACGGCAAGGAGGTTTGGGGTGCGGGTCCGGCGCATTCTCCTAACGCCGCTCGGCGGAATCGCGGAATTTGACGCCATTCCGAGGAGCCCCCTCCAGGAGCTTCTAATCACCGTCGCGGGCCCGGCGGTCAATTTCGTGATAGCTGCGTTGCTGTGGTTCTTCCTCAGCTTCCCCAATGGCTGGGCCGACGACTCAATTCCGTCGTCGATCGGGGATCTCGGCAGGTTCCTGTTCCTGTCCAACCTGCTGATGGGCCTATTCAACCTCATCCCCGCATTTCCAATGGATGGCGGACGGATCCTGCGCGCTCTGTTGGCCATGCGCCTTCCGTACGTGCGCGCGACCTACTGGGCGGTCATGGTCGCGAAGGTGGTGACCGTGCTGGGATTCCTCGTGACGATGTACATAGGGTGGTACTTCACGGCAGCCATCTGCATCCTCATCTTCCTCTTTGGCGAGGCCGAGTACCGGGCAGTAAAGCGTCGCGAAATCGACGAGGCCCGGTTTAAGGATGCGCTGGAACGGCTATACGGGAGCCATCCCGACGAGAATCCGCCGGTCCTGCGTGGCTAGGCGCAGCCCGGTTTCCGTAATAGCGTCAGTCAAGAAACTCCTTGCGTTCGGCCGCGGAATGCCGAAATACCTCGCCTTTCGCACACGCTTTTGCGGGCCCGTAGCTCAGTTGGAAGAGCGCCTCAATGGCATTGAGGAGGTCGTCAGTTCGATCCTGATCGGGTCCACCAACTTATTGATATAAAATAAGTTAACAAAAAACCTTGGAATGGATAGGAGATGTTGGACCCTGATTGGGTCCGTTAGGCTCTCCACCATGAAGTGGGGACAGGGATCGTAGACGGACGAGGTTATGGGTTATCCATGCGGCTTTCGAAATCTGGCGGCCGACACCTTATGCAATCAATAACGCCTTTGGATGCTTTATTCCAATATCCAGCGTTGCCAAGAGGCCGTCGTGCCTAGAGGCAAGTTCGCAGAGATAGCGGTCACTAACCTCCTTATGATTCCTTATCCCACTTCCCTTCAAGATTCGGGCGGGCGGAAGGTTCTCCAGAAAATGGTAACGGTCGCTCAATTCTTTGACGAATCGTCCAATTGCCTCTTCAGCATCCACAAATGAGGACGCTATGGTCTTATCGGCCATAGAGACCCGTATGAAGCTGAGTTCAGTGAATGCGCATCCCAGCACTTGCGGGGACTCTCGCGAAAACCACGCGTTGGCCTTACGATGAAGACTGTGGACGCTCCACAGCAACCCGACCAGAGCATTTACATCTAAGAGATAGATTGGCTTCACAGCAGCTCAGCATTAAGACGGGCAATCTCAGAGGCCGTTACTCTTTGCTCCGGCGCTTTTAGCGGGGTCATCACAGTCAATCCAGAGATTGGATGCTTTCTGGGACGATAGGTTTGAACTTCGTGAATAGTGTGGAGGAAAAATCCTCCGTCCCGGATTTCGACGCTTAAACGCTCACCCCTTCCAATTTTTAGCTTACGCCGAGCTTCGACGGGCAGTACCAACTGTCCCTTGCTTGAGAGCGTGGTTTCCATGACTTACATCGTCTTACCTTTTTCTCTGATGTCAAGCAGGACAATTTCTCTCAATCAAGCTACTGAGTCCACCAAATCGAGGCAGGCTCAAACAGAATCTCGTTTCATAAGGAAACGTTGGATCCTGATCTGGTCCACCAACTCATTTATAAACAATGGGTTGCAGACTTTTTCTGCTAAGAATACTTGGAATGAATCGGGGGCGTTGGACCCAGATTGGGTCCATCGCCTGCTCGCACAAGAGATTCAATGGAATACGCTCAATAGGCATTCCGCAGGAAGTCCGAGTTAGAGGGAGGCGCCCCACGTTTCCTGCCCCAGCGTCAAGCAAGCCGGGTTCTCGTTGCATCACATTTGTCACGCCAGTCGACGGCTGTCTATGAATCCAACCGATTCTAGACAGTGCTATAGCCGCAAACGACAACGTCCCGCTTGCCTCCATAAATGACACCATATGATTTGCTGCGAGGGTCACGGTCCATAGCGTGTGGGGATATATCTCCGAGTGATATGATGTCCGCGCTGCCCATTCATTCAAGCCGGCGATCCTACCATCTCACGACCTCGGTATTCCGCAACTTACGAAATCAGCGGCATGACAAAGACAAAAGGAAACCCGATCGTGAAACCCAAAGCCGACCAACCCAAAGCTGCCGAAACAAAGGCCGGCGCACCCGAAGAATCGATGTCCAAGGAGTCCGAATCGAAGCCGGGACCGAAGCCCGAGGCGAAGGACGATCTGAAATCCCTGCCTCTTCCGGAGGTGGAGAAAAAATTGGGGTCGTCGCGGGAAGGTCTCAGTCAGACGGAGGCGCAGAAACGGCTGATCCAATATGGACCCAACGAGATTGAGGAAAAGAAGAGCAATCCGATCCTGAAATTTCTCAGTTATTTTTGGGGTCCGATCCCGTGGATGATTGAGGTGGCGGTGATTCTGTCGGGAGTAGTCCGGCACTGGCCGGATTTCTTCATCATTCTTCTCTTGTTGGTGGCCAACGCCGTGGTCGGATTCTGGGAAGAACGCGAGGCGGGCAATGCCATCGCAGCCCTCAAAGCCAAGCTGGCGATCAAGGCCAGGGTGAAACGGGATGGTAAATGGGTCACGCCCGCGGCGCGCGAGCTGGTGCCGGGCGATGTCATCCGCATGCGCCTGGGCGACATTGTGCCGGCAGATGCGCGACTTCTCGACGGCGACCCGGTGGAGGTGGATCAATCCGCGCTGACGGGAGAATCGTTGCCTGCGGAGCGTAAATCGGGCGACGCGGTGTTTTCCGGTTCGATCATCCGCCAGGGCGAAATCGGTGCAATGGTCTATGCCACCGGCGAGAAAACCTATTTTGGGAAGACGGCGCAACTGGTGCAGGGGGCGCACACAGTCAGCCATTTTCAAAAGGCGGTCTTAAAGATCGGCAATTACCTAATCATTCTAGCGGTTGCTCTGGTGGTGGTGATCATTGGTTTCGCAATCTACCGTGGCGACCCGCTCCTTACTACGCTGCAATTTGCCTTGGTGTTGACCGTGGCCGCGATTCCCGTGGCTATGCCCACCGTGTTGTCGGTGACGATGGCGGTCGGAGCCCGGCTGCTGGCAAAGAAACAGGCGGTTGTGAGCCGGTTGGTGGCTATCGAGGAGTTGGCCGGCGTGGACGTACTGTGCGCGGATAAGACCGGCACCTTGACCCAGAACAAGCTGACGCTGGGCGATCCATTCAGCGTGAGCAATACCCCTGTCGCCCAGGTCGTCCTCTATGGCGCACTGGCGTCGCGCGCGGATAATGACGACACGATTGATCTGGCTGTTATCGGCGGCCTGAAAAACAAGGATGAGTTACGGCAATACGAAGTGATTCATTTCCAGCCGTTCGACCCGGTACACAAACGCACGGAGTCCACCGTCAAATCCAAAGACGGAAAGACGTTCAAGGTGACGAAAGGTGCGCCACAGGTTATCATGGCGCTGTCAGGTAATTCGGCGCAGGTGAAGGCCGCGGTCGAGCATGCGGTCAAAGAATTTGCGGCGCGCGGCTTCCGTTCGCTGGGCGTGGCGCGGGCCGAGGGTGACGGGCAATGGCAGTTTCTGGGCGTGTTGCCGTTGTTCGATCCGCCGCGAGATGACGCCAAGGTCACAATCGCAACCGCGCTGGCGATGGGCGTAAAGGTTAAGATGGTGACAGGCGATGCCCTGGCTATTGCCAAGGAAACCGCCAAAAAGTTGGACCTGGGAGCGAACATCCTCGATGCAGCCAACCTAGGTGACGCAAAAAAGCAGGAGACTGCCGAGGTGACGGAGTCCATAGAGCAAGCCGACGGTTTTGCGCAGGTGTTTCCTGAACACAAGTTTCACATCGTTGATGTCCTGCAAAAGCGCGGCCACATTGTCGGCATGACAGGCGACGGGGTGAATGACGCCCCAGCGCTTAAGAAAGCTGACTGCGGCATCGCCGTTTCGGGCGCGACGGACGCTGCGCGCGCGGCGGCGGCCATCGTGCTGATGACGCCCGGCCTCGCCGTGATCATCGATGCGATCAAGGAGAGCCGGAGAATCTTCCAGCGGATGAACAGCTATGCGATCTATCGCATTGCGGAGACGATCCGCGTCCTCCTCTTCATGACGTTGGCGATCCTGATCTTCAACTTTTACCCCTTGACGGCGGTGATGATCGTGATGCTGGCGCTGCTCAACGACGGCGCCATCCTGTCCATTGCCTATGATAACGTTCATTACAAGGATCAGCCAGAGGCCTGGAATATGCGTATGGTGCTGGGCATCTCCACGGTGCTCGGCGTTATCGGGGTCGTCTCCGCCTTCGGGTTATTTTATCTCGGTGAGCGGGTCTTCCACCTCGATCGCGCTCATATCCAGACGTTGATGTATTTGAAGCTGTCCGTGGCGGGACATTTGACGATCTTCCTGACGCGCACGCGCGGCCCGTTCTGGTCCATCCGCCCCGCGCGTGTCCTGTGGGCGGCCGTGCTCGGCACGCAGATCGTGGCCACGTTGATCGCGGTTTATGGACTGTTTATGACACCCCTCGGCTGGGGTTGGACGCTGTTCGTTTGGGGCTATGCGCTCGCATGGTTCCTCGTGAATGACCGCGTGAAACTGCTCGCGTACCGGATTTGCGACCCCGCCAAGCCCAAGAAATCATCCGATTTGGAGCCACAAATCGCCAAGCGTGCCTATGAGCTGTATGAGCAGGCAGGCCGGCACGATGGCCGCGCGGCTCAGGACTGGGCGAAGGCGGAGGAAGAGATTAGGAAAAATGAGCCCCGCAAGTGAACCGACACGATAAGCGTAGCTAGCAGAGGAATTGTGCTTCCCGAGTGCCAGCGCGGGCGCCAATTGCCTTGGGAAGACTCCCTAAGAATCCTTCGGCTTGATTCGGGGCGGGAGCCTTGCAAAAACGGGGCAAACTCGAACCAGACTCGAACCGCCAGGCATTATCACTCGCCTAAATCCCTGAAAACATCCCGTTTGAGGCGAAACAAAAGCAAAACAGGATCTCGTGTCATAGGGAGATTTTGGACCCTGATCGGGTCCACCAATTCCTAATAGATTAAGAGATAAACGAACGGTCGTCTTCAATCTCGCAAGTCGCTTGACCACTTTTGAGTCACCAATATGACTAACTGTGTGAAAATGCTTACGGTCTCCAAAGCGAAAGCGACCTTCAGCGGAATTGCTCGTAACGTCGTCCGCTCAAAGAAACCTGTCATCGT